>JADEYI010000037.1_pt1 | contig 263980 bp, 350 predicted proteins | sample 8542331 | NCBI WGS metagenome assembly JADEYI01 (sample SAMN16510988, study PRJNA670497) | mine drainage metagenome | isolation source: biofilm near Copperflume 1 | place: Germany: Marsberg coppermine Kilianstollen | collected 2018-02
ATCCCACTAGGATACCATTGCAGATGATGTTCAGTACAATGTCAGGCACTGGGGCTAGAGGCAGACCATTGAAGAGCTGGAATGACTATGTGAGAGATGACCTTGATGCTATTGGGCATCCATATGACTGGTGGAGGAAGTGCAAGAACCGAGAAGACTGGAGAGCAATAATTCAGGTGTTGCTTGACGTACCTAGTCCTTAAGGACTGGAAAACGTGTAATAATAATAATAATAATGTCCTTCTGCAATGTGCGCACACTGTGCATGTCTGACATAAGGCCTTGAACAAGATCCTGCAGGCAGCAGGTGTCAGGTTATGGATGTTCAAATTCCTGTCCAGAGCTAGGCGTGTTATATCTGCTCAAGACAATGTCAGCTGCAGCCCATGTCACCCTTGTGTGCCACGATGAAGAATTGCACAACGCCCATGTGATCTGCAATTGACCTCCAAAACAGCTGGCACACACATACAAGAATTGACAAAGCCCTCAGCGTCTAAATCTTTTGCTAGCTACAAATTCTATTGCATGCAGCTACTGCAGCATTGCTGTTGGCACTCCACACTTTGTAGGGTTAACTGTCACAGGACCTAGCCGGTCGATAAGAACCCATGACCGCAATATCAAGGTGCAAGATTAAAGTGATCACTCCTCGCCACAGCGCGCGTGCTTTTGCCCCGAAGCATGATTGGGACCTGCGCAGGATTATTAGAACTTCAATGCAAACGCTGAGAGTACCGTATTGGGGCGGAAGATGCGCAAAGGTGCTACTGGTACAGCCTGCTGGTCTGCTCAAGCTCCAAAAAGTGCGCAGACAGTCATGACAACCGAGTGGACTTGTCACTGACCTTGAGCTATGCCAGGTAGCAGTGCATGCTGTTCTACAAAGTGGAGTATCAGCCCCCCTGGAGTCACCTGCAGTAAAGGTATCCAGCTCAAAAAGTGAGTGCTTTCTTTCTGAACTTTAAGATGGCATGCTCAGCTCCTGCGTGCATTTGTCCAGGAATTCAAGTCACTAGAGTACAGCGGCAAGCACTCACCAGGGGAAGAAGTGGCCAATCTGCTCCTGTTGGCAGGTCTGACACCTCGCTGGTCGAGGATCTGAAGAGCTCCTCTGCACGCTGCAGGCTGGACTGCGGTACTTCCAGCACTCTGCCGGTGCCAGCAGACTTGAAAAAGTACATGCTGCGAGGACACAGAACGAGATGGAAGGCAACATCAAATTGAGGCACGGTGCAAAGGCAGAAGAGCAGTTGATCGCCCTGCATACCTTTTGAAATCTTGGACTCCCATTGCTTGGGCTGAAGATGAGTATATGATCTCCTCCGTATTGTCAGTATTGTCATGGGTCACCTTTGTCCGTTTCTGAGCCATTTCAGATCGCAGAGACGTTGAATTCTGGCTTTGACTGGTACAACACCACACTGTCATAGCACCGCAGAAACGTTCTGTATTTACGAACTATATCTGTAATGGTATTGTTGGAGAGACAGCAGGCTAATAAGCTTCACAAAGCAGCAAGACTCGAATGGCAACGATATGCTGGGCACGTGCTGCATGCTGCGTGACGTTGACGATTCAAAGACAAGTGCTGATTTGCAGACCAAGGTAGACGACCATCGGGTACAGGCATCCTTGAATAGCAAGTAATAACAGAGCCTGTGCTCAGTTATAGCTTGTGGATCGGCGCGAGAATTGCCCAGTCCAACTTGATCTGGAGTGATGTTGTGTCCAATAACATGAAGTCTTAATTCATAGCATCTAATGATCATAAAATTCCAGAAAGAATGACAGGTCGTTGCTACGCATTCTGTGCGTGGGACCACGATGGCTGTACAGCAGGCTTGTCTGAAGATGGCCAATGTCAAGGGCCTTGTGGCAATCCTTCAGGGCATCAAGTCTTCCCACAAAGCACAGGTAGTTGCAAATGCTTTAAAATGCCTATAACAAACACCTATCGTTCCGATTCTGCCGTTATCGGACCAACTCAGCGCACCTTCCTTGGTACAGCTGTGTACTATGTCCATCAACAGTGATGGCATCGCCATCCGCTGGGAGGACGCCTCGAAGAGCCTGCAATCGTCTGTGTGGCTCTCCTCTGAGGCAAGTGTCTTACGTTCATTGTTTGTGTCCTTCTGTTGGCCTCAAGGGAAATCCCATTCTCCTGCTTGAGAAGCACACAATGACCAGAGCTTGTTGCTGCAGCTCTTCTCGCATTACGATTGCCCCTGGGCCAGAAAGGCTCTGGGTCTGCACTTTGCGCAATTTGTGGACACTCTCAATGTCTTCGCGCTGGGCTCGGGAGCAGAGCTTGTGCTCAGATTCCCTGGGCCGAATGAGGAGCTCATCTGCGAGTAGGACCTCGCATTCGTTGCTCATGCCTCAGTTTTGACACCCGGCTTGACCTTTGGTTTAATTGTAAACTTGACAGGGCTTGCGTGTCCTTTGTGTCCAGAGCTCCGTGGAGGCTCGAGAGCCATCAATCTTGAGATGCCAACGTTGCACTGGTTGCAACCGAGGCACTCTTTCAGCTTACCACTGATGTTCTACACAGGATGACAGAGGATGGCAGCATGGCGCAGCTCTGCACCTATGCGCGCATAGACAGCCTGGAGGTGCCCTTCACTGGAGACTTGATGGACTCCTGGGAGGATCCAGCGTCATTCTTTCTCATGAATGGTGACTCCCGGCACTCTTCCAATCACCATTACGTGTATATATCCCCCACCATCCTGGCAGCGATTGATGGAGGTATATTGACAATGGAATGGAGTTTCATGGTGTGTCAGCTCGCGAGCACAAGCAGGCAATGCATTGCATCACACCATCGATGGGTCTGGCTGGTCTAGTTTCAATTGCTTGCATGATAGCAAGAGGTGGTTAATTATGGCAGGGGCGTTGCTGAAGGAGACGATTGAGGATCTCGAGTGGCCCTCGGGGGGTCTGACGGTGGAGGCCTTCTTGAGACGGGATCCCCCACTCGTCACGCTGTCTGCCCACGGCCTGGGGGACCTTACAGTCACTCTGCCGGTGTGTGAGCCCATCTGTTGCCATTTCTGACTCATTCTTGGTCCATCTTTTCATGAAGACAGCACACACAGCAGCTGCCAGGCTGCCACCCACGGTCTGCAATTCACAGAACCTGGCCAAAATCTTGCAGATGGTCTCAGGACAATTTTGCATCCATGCCACAACAGTTCCTGAGGCTCTGAGAGGCGAGCTGTGTCTTCTGTCTGCGCGCGCCGCCGATGAGCAGTCCACGGAAATATTTCTACAATGATTTAGCTTAGGGCAAGGGGATATCAATTTAGGGTAAGGGGAGGGGGCTTCATAGGAACAATTTTTCACAGGGAATGCAAAGGTGGATTTAGGGTTTAGGGTTGATAAAAGGGACAAAATATATATAATTATCAAAATCACTGTAAGAACATTCTCTGTCGCGAGCAGTGCAATGACTGAGAGACACCTTGGACTGCAGGCGTCCAAGCTGGATGGTTTCCACTGCGCGGCGGCGGAGGTGCGGCACAGCTACAAACACAAGCACATGCGCACCGCATTTGCGCAGCTGCCCCACTTCAAGGACGCCTCCTCCTCCGTCTCCTCCAAGGCGAGTGACCCTCTTTCTTATTCTCCCTTTGCAGCCCACAGATTCTCACTCGTTCTGCTTGCTTTGCGTCCAAGTTCTTACCTCGAGCCGGAAACTGCCATCGAGAGTGTCACAGGTTCTTGGCTGCTGGATGGCCCTGTGACTTTGCAAATATCAAGCTCCAGCTCTGTTATGAGGGATAGATATGGTCCTTGTTTCCTTGCTTAAGCAAGGTATTATTTGACCTGAGAAACCGGGATCTGGTGAAGTGAAAATGAATTCAATGCAATAGTGGTGGGTTTTGCATGGATGTGGCGAGTCAATCAAGGGGTAGGATTGTGGCAACCTTTAACACAGCTTGTCTGCGAGACCTACCTTGCCTTTTGGCGGGAAAAGCGGATACCGTAATAACAACCATATAAACAGTAAGAATAATAACAGTAGTGATTGTTATGTGGACGTGATTGGCGCAGGTGTCCATAGACCGGGAGGGGTTGATGAAAGTGACTCACATGGTGGGCCTGACTGGAGGGGCAGAGGGAACGCTGCGTGGGACAGCGCCCATGCCAGGGGACACTCAGCGATCGGCCGCCAGCCACAACATGGCCATCGTGCAGTTCCTGATCGTGGCCGAAGAAGAGGACATGGGCTGACAGGGCCTTGTGCCAGTATAGCATTTTTTCTGATCACATGGCTAGATCTATTACCCTTGTGATACTATGCAATCTTTGACGGGCTCTTCAGCCTGGGTTGGGTTTTAATTGCAACCCACATAGGTAGTTTCTCATTGGCAAATGATGGCAACATGGTTTTGTAGGACCTTCAGCCAGTGGCACAGTCCAAGCGCAGGTCACATGAGCGCTGGGCAGTTCTTGCTCGAGGCAGGATCCTTTCGGAAAAGAGCACATAGTTATTTTTCAGCCTGAGTCGGAAAAAGTCATTGCACCTCACATGATATTCTGGCAGTTCTTGATAGTGGATCAAGAGGAGGACATGGGCTGAGGTGGTCTTGAGCCAAAATGAACTACTTCAATCCGAATAGGCTTTTGAACAGTCTTCACCTGATCCCTGCTGACCTGCAGGATCTTATTTAGGACCCTGTGTCAGACATGCACAAAGAGTGCATATTGCAGAAGTGCATGGGCAAGAGGGGATGGAAATTTGAAGATTCCTGTAGCGATATGGCGTTTTATGCGAGTGGGCAGGCTGCAGCGGCCTGGTGCTTCAGATTACAGTTGGCTGGGCAGTGAATGGAAGCAGGCATTACATTGTATCGTGCTGATCATTATTACAAAGAAACCTCTCTGTTGTCCTGTCAACCTCATGGCTGCATATGATGACTACATGACCCCGCCATCACCAATAGGGGTCTAGCAGAAGCGGTTTCTTAGCCTTTTTGAGAAGCCATTTTGGGTCATCATCCCGACGCCAGCAAACCTCCTCGAAAACGGGGTGCTCTTGCCTGAAAACCTCAAGCACGTCAGACTAATCTACGTGCCACTTCACCAGCGCAGGTACCCACTCGACAGCCAGCCCAAATCAGTTGCTTCCCTTTGCGAATAGCAGCCCGGCACGCTCATGCGCAGCCTCTGCTGACGCATCAAAGTCACCCTCTCCATAACCCAGATCAATGGAGCCCTTCACAGCCGTCAGCGCACACATGCATGCATTGGAGTCCAGGGCAGGGCTGTGACTGACCATAAGTATAGAAGAATCTGGGAGACAGGAACCAGTGATCTGGAAAGCATCCGCGAAGGCAAATGCGTCGGTATGGAGGTGACTGAGACTCCTAAGACAGTCCCACATAACCTGAACAGGCCTGGTCTGCCGCTCTATAGAGCGAGGACCATATCTAATCATTTCACACATCGTCCGCAGCTGCGACCCTTCTTCTTGACTCCAAGCAGGACTCCAAGAAGGCAACACAGGCCGCCACCCTGCCGGCCCCAAAATCGCTGCAAAGCTTCTCCATGCTCTTTGCCATACTCTGCCTGCTCGCGGGGGGCTTCCTCCAGGTGCTTTTGTAAGAAAACAATGGCCTGCCTCAACTTGCCCTCTGACATCATGCTTGGGTCAGCATGCAGCCTTGCGTCATAAAGAGGATTGAACTCCTCTCGCTCAAATGAGTATCTGGTCTTTGGCCCGTCGGATAACTCCCAATTATTTATGTCATAGTCCTTGTCCCTAAACTCACCGCTCTGCAGCAGTGCTTGCATGGCAATCACAAGGGCGCTTGCTCTCTGCCAGTTCCTTTTCGGATCCAGCAGTGGCTTTAGATTCTTGATGAGCGGCTTGAGCCGCTTGCCTATGAGCATTTCCAGAATCTTTGCCACTTGCGGGTATTCCTGACAGATGTGCTCACCATAAGCAGGTATGATTGGGTACAGCACAAGGGGCTTCTTCAGCTGCGGGCGCTGCTGCCAATTGTGCCTGAACCTCTCAGCCAGGCAGGTGCCTGCCTGAAACAAAGCAGGGCGCGCGGGTGCCCTGGCAAAGGATTCAAAGTCTTTTGAGAAATCCAGGCACTTTCCTAGCCCAATGTCATAGACGACTGGGATCCTTGGCAGCTGCCCTGACTCCTCCAGGGCAGCATTTTCTGCCTGTGCTTCGATCTGCTCAACAGAGATGTCCATCTGCGCACATCAGTACAAGACTCTGAGAGGAATGGATTTGTCGAAGAATTCACCAGACGTAACGTTGGCAATCACCTGTGTTTGTACGAATGGGATTGACGACGCCAACAACTCTCTCTCTCTCTCTCTCTCTATATACGTAAGGAGTCATCACCTGGAGCAGGGATTTCATATGCGCTTTCAGGGCAAGCTCTTTCAGTAATGGCAAAGTGATTCCCTCATTTGATCTGTGTGCAAACATGGTCCCTACCCTTCAGCATGCAGAAGCCTGAAGACAAAAGGTAGGAGTTGTGGAGTACCGTGATCTCCCTCAAGAACACAGACACCTCAACCTCGAGCCTGACCAAATATTCATCTTGCTGTATTTGCGATTTCTTACGGTATATATGACACCATCAACATCAGAAGTCCACAAAATGGGCTTTTACTTATTGACGCAGCTCCGCAATGCGGGGCCTCCTGCCTTTCGTCTAGCACGATCTATGATTGATGCTATTGATACCAGAAAAGAAGAGGAGATGCTTCATGGAGGAAATGCCTCTCTCGTTCGGTTTCTGGAAGCTTGCTGAAGCTGTAGTGGAATGTGAAGGGCCAAATTGTGAGCTCAACTTTTTTTGTGTCAATATCACATCAACGTCACCTTCCAAGACACAATTGTGATCACTGCTGGATTGGGAGGGACTGAAAATTCTGTAGATAGTTAGATGAGTTTTCCACCATAAGCCTTCAAGAAAGAGTCTGTGTGGGGTGATTGTCGTCAAATTCACCTCGGTCGACCGTTTCACGCTAGCTTGGAGCTGCTCCTCGTCATTTATTCGCCTGCCTTGTACGCCGAAGGCGAGCTGGAACCTGAAGGGCGAGCTTAATCTGAAAAAAGATGCATATTCACGCCAGTGTCACATGTCAGGGGCAACGGAAGAAGGCCTGCTGAGCGAGTGTATCCTTCAGGGAACGACACGATTGAAGAGCCGCAATATATTGGCATCAGGGCATCAGGTGAACCAGGACAGTCAGAAACAAAAGAGCAGAAGGGGCTTTCTCCTTACCTCTCTGTCTCTTCACAGCTTTATAAAGAAGTGAAATAGCAATCCGTGGTGATTTCTTTCCCGTCCCGTACGATTATGCCACAGGGACGGCTCAAGACAGGAGAATAGGAACGCCATGCTTCGTTCGTAACATTTCTGTGACTCACCGAGCTTATTTTGGAAGCTTACTTCAAATATTCTGTGCCATGTATTTTGATGGTGCCTTAATTATGGCTCCAATTATGGCTAATTATGCCCAATTCTTTTTTGAAGGATTTTGCACTTTTGATGGTGCTTTAATTATGGTGCTTTTCAATGCTATGAAATTTCCAGTGCATTTTCTCGATGCCTGACGATGCTGCATGCCAAGCAATATTTCAATGATGTCCAGCCTCATAGATATATTATATTAGATTGCAGCAATGATTGCAAAATAATTCGTCACGGTTGCTTTGCATTGCATGCACAGGGACAGATGCACGTTCACCAGCTTTAATTACGACCACAATGCTCTTCAGCGAGCCCCTCCACACAGATCTGGATCCAACCGCATTCCAATCTAGCCTAGGCTACTTTCAGACACTTACACATTGCCCACATCACAATTATGCCTCTGCATCTCTAATTCAGCTGTGGCTCAAGGTCGAACATTTATGGGACTTGCAGGGCCTTGATATCCGTCTGCATTTTGAAGGTATCGGCTCAGAGCGCTTCACGGCAGTCATCAAGCGCACACCAGCTTCAAAGGATCATCCCACCACTCACCAGCGAGAGACCTCGCGCCGGGGCGGCTCATCGCGCGGGGCGTCACGCGGGCCGTCACGCGGGCCGTCACGGGGGCCATCACGGCCGGCCGGGGGTGGCGCCCCCCGGTCGCGCAGGTGCCGCGGCACAAACGCGCCACCACGCGCCGGTGGCCGCTCGTCAGCCCGCGCAGCTGCGGGCGGCTCCGCCGCCCTCGCGCCGCCCGGCTTCCACTTGTCTTCGTCCGCTGCTGCCGGCTGCTCGGGTGCGGCTGGGGCTGCGGCCGCCGCCGCCGGCGCCGGCGCTTGCTCGGCTGCCGGGGCTCCTCCGCGCCTTGAAGGAGGCACATAACCTGCACACATCCACACAATCCAGTAAATATTATGACTGACGCATAAATGCCCAAACAGCATGCCTCAAGGTCATAGCTGCCTATAAAATAAGGCAAAGAATCACCCACACCCCGAGACAATGCCGGCCCGGCCCGCAAACCGCATGAATCGACCATCACATATGTAGCCGAGGCACAGGTCACATAAAATGCTTCTGTACAAATTTCTAAAAGGTGTCTAATTGCGCATTACCAGTGCGCCTGGAGGGCGGCACAAATGCGCCAGAGCTGGGCGCGGCGGCGGCGGCCGGAGGCTCAGCGGCGGCGGGCCGGGGTGCGGCCAGGAGGGCCTCGCGCTCCTTGCGCTTCTTCTCCTCGATCTCGGCCTCCTTCTCGCGCTGCTTCTTCTCGATCTCTGCCAGCTTGGCCTGCCGCTCCGCCTCCTCGCGCAGCCGCCTCTCCGCTTCCTCCCTCTCCATCTCTTCCTCCTCCTGCACCCAAAACGCTCCTTTTGGTCAGATACAAATTCCCTGGGCTGTTCTGCCGGGTCATGAGACGCTGAGAGATACCCTTGTTTGCAGCAAGAAGATGAATAACTTATCTGCTGCTGGCCCAATCAAGAACGCAGATGCCTTCTTGCAGGTCGCAAGTAGAGACTTGAACACCCCAGACCATGTTCTCAAAAGATGGGAAAATGGTGCCCTTGCATTTCCATGGTAAGGAAGACTTTCAAATTAACTTCCAGGTACTTCTGTCTCAGGATACTGTAAGCATGAGAATTCCAAGTTTGGGCGCACCTTGCGGCGGCGCTCCTCGATGATCTGGCGGCAGCGGCGCACGTACTCCTGCCGCCTCAGCAGCTGCCGCTGCACCATCCGCTCATGCTTCTTCTCCGCCAGCCGCGCCTCCCGCTCAGCCTGCAGTGGGGACCAGTTTACTCAAATGCTCATACAAGTGCGTGACTTCTACGATCACTCACTTCGTCAATCCTGAGCTTGTCCAAGATGCACAGGCACACACCCCTGACAATCTACAAGATATGGTACCCCAGAAAGCACTTGACAGAGAGTCCCTGGAGGATAAAATTGGTGAAGGCACAATAGCCTTTGCTCCCCAGAACTCCCACTGGACACTGGGCGGACATGAATTAGAATGCCATTAGGGCAATGGCAGCGGGTACTGCACAAACCAGGGAAAATCAAGGTCGGGGCGTGCCTGCAGCTGGGCGAATTCGGAGGTGCGGCGGGCCTTGATGGCGGTCTCAAAGGCCTCCTTGTCGGGCAGGGTCTTGAGGAAGCGGCGCTTCTCCTCGATGTCCACCTCCCATGACTTGCTGTGCGCCACCTTAAATTCGTCCTGGTCCTTGTGGAAGCGCTCCTCGTCGCCCTTCAGCTGCGCACACAACCAGACACCGTGCATGTCAATGCCACTGGACTTTGCCCCGACTAATATTGCAGCAAAGGAGATCCCCAGACAGGCTCCACCGGTGAAGCTGAGCTTCGCAACCACAACTTGTCCCATTTCACTTCTAATGCCAGCATGTCTGCAAGGGAAGTAGAAGCAATTGTGTGATCGTTACAGGGGCACTGTTCACTTATAACCGGCAGTGCAATGATGGCGTCAAGCGCATGATGCAGTTGTTCAACAAGACAACAATTTAAAACCCTCCATGCTGCAACGGCAATAAAAGTAAGACTGATAGAAGACCGATGTAAAAATGATTTTAATGCAGGGAGGATTTTGAAGCAGGGAGGACTGGTAGCGGACCTTCTCCTGGAAGGCAGCCTCGAGCAGGGGGGACTCCTCCTCGCGGCGTGCCCTCTCCAAATGGTCCATGCGCCTGCTGAGCGCGTGCACCTTCTTCTCCGCCTCGTCACGCGCGCGCTGCTGCTCCGAAATCACCTGACAGGATCCAATCCACACTGCATCAGCTATCATTACACTTGATTCAAGCCTGATTCTAGAAGGTGAGGGTTTGCCCATGCAGAAGCGCCAGCGTGGCTTGCCGCCAGGGGATCAAGATATTGTGAATTGCAACATCCATCACAACAGGCGTGCCTCATCGCATCTGGCACAGAGGAGTAATGGGCCACGCTTGATCAAGAACACAGAAAGAACATGCTCCACAGACTTCCCTGTACTCCATTAAAACTGACTGACCTACTGTGGTGGTGGGGGCATGCCAGTTGGGCGCACCTGGTTCATGAGGGTGGCCTTGTCGAGGGTGGCGCCGTCGGCGATGTTGAGGCGCTTGGCGCCAATCTTCTTCTGGGCGGCCTCCAGCATCTTGCGCGCCTCCTCCTGCTCCCGCTCCTCTATCTCCTTCGCTATCCGCGCCTCCTCACGCTTCAACCTGTGTCGACACACCCACATCCGTCACCTCTCAATATTGTACTCTCCCTAACTGCCCTCTGCAGCCCTGCACAAAGGGTGGGCAGGTACAGCCGCGCTTACATGTGCAACTGCAACCTTAAACCCTTCTTTCCATCCTGATCACTCTGCTGAGGTGGAGATGCTGGTAACGAGAGGGGCGCATTCTCCCGTTGACCGGAATCTCGACCTTGGCAAGTCATTAGGGCGGCAGAGTAAACCTTGAAAAGTAAGGGACGGAACTGTCAGGCAAGAAGACAGAACAGAGAAGCCTGCAAACCTCTCCTACTGTTTACATTCCTTCTGTCATGCGTCAGGCAGCTATGTGTCATATGGTTGGGGCCACCAGCACGGGCAAACCAGCAGGATGCTGTGACCAGCCAGGAAAGGGCACTTGTGGCATGAGGGCAAAGCAGCTGCACCTCTCCTGCTTGCGGCGCTCCTCTTCGGCGGCGGCAGAGATGCGCTCCTGCATGAGGCGGTCCTGCTCCTCCTGCTGCTCCAGCGCGGCTGCGTGGCGCTCGGCGTCCTCCTTGCGCTTCTCGATCATCACCTTGCGCGCACGAGCCCGGCTGTTCTCCATCTGCGCACTCGCCAACGCGTGCGCCAGCGCCTGAGAGCATTTGCAAAGGACGGGTCAGCGATAGCACAAATGCAACGACTAGAGAGGTCCATGCTGTGGGTCCTATTGCGATCAACAAGTCATCGGGTGCAGCCAGTACACTGCATGGGGCCAGGTATTACTTAAAAATCAGCTCGCCCAGCAGTTGGGACAAGAGGGGTGAGGAGGGCAGCGGCCCACCTTGGTCTTGAACTCGGCCATGGAGGGTGTGGGCACGGGATTGATGATGGTGAGCGCCTTGGCCAGGCGGCGTGCCAGGGTGGAGATGTTGTCGTGCAGCCGCTCGCTCTCCAGCTGCAGCGCGCCAAAGTGCACCGTGCCCACCTTGTGGTCGATGCGCACCTGCACAACCATATACAGCATTCAGCACCTTGCTGCTTTATGTGGAGTATTATGGCATGCTTTGCAGCTGGAAAAGAGGCACATCGAGCTGGTACCTGCTCATGCACGTGGTGCATCCTGCCCTCAAGTGCAATTGAAGACGCACAAATAGAGGACATGAAAATAGAGACTCTATTTTTGCTCCTATTACTGCGCCCAAGGACGGGACGATAAACCACGGAAATGAGCAGGCGCCACCATTATCAAAGTTGTACTCATTGACTCCACAGAGTCAGAAACAGGACGGTGCATTAAAGGGCCCTCAGTAGCACAAACCCCTGTGTTCGCCAGTCTGCTCTTCCCCAACACCAACACCCCAGCAAGGCAACAATAAAAAGAACTATGTACCTGGAGGTAGCCGTGCTTGACGGCCTCCACGACGAGCTGCTCCACTTCGGAGAAGCTCATGAAGGGGATGAGGGCGGCCAGGCTGGAGATGTTCATGCAGCTGTACACCTCCGACAGCTGGCGCAGCACGCGCAGCACCGCCACCTGTGCGCCACGTCAGCACATGTCAGAAAGAATCTTTCAGCACCGTTTATTATATAGTGTGAAAGACACGGCGTGGCCAACAGACAGGTCACCCCCAAAAGCCAATTTCAATGCTGTTGCATGAATACAAATTAGATTTGGACTGGCGTGCAAGCCTGCCAAGCCTGCTGCAAAGGTCCCTTGACAAACTTATAGGGTCCGCAATGGCACATTTGTACTAGATCAGGCTGTCAGCAGAAGTGCTTGGGCGGTGCCTCTCAGCAGTAGCGGTTAGTGATGATGTGCAAGATAAGGGGGGCATGCCTGCTGCAGGGCGTGCTTGTACTGGGTCAGGTTGGCCTCCTGCACCGGGCTGGCCGTAGACATGGGGGCGTCCAGGGAGCTCAGCTTCTCCAGCAGTGGCGCCACCTGTTCATATACCGTGAAACCACCCATGAGATTGACGCAATGACATTGCGCACAATAGCGCCACTCATCTTCAAGTTATAACACTGACTTTGCACCTAGAAGCTGGCTAAAGAAGAGAATGTGATGATAATGTACTGCTGTGCGCTCAAGTGACAAAGCACTACATATGGATTGACAGGGCAATTGAAATCAGCACTGGATTGCGTGGGTCAAACGAGGAATGCTACAAGAAGGGGCTGGCCCACCTGGGCGCAAAGCTCGAGCGGGGAGAAGTCGGACTCCAGGAGGACGTAGATCTGGCGGACCTCCTCAGGCACAATGTCCACTATCTTCTTCGCGCGCAGCTCCGACAGCAGCGCTTTGCGCGACAGCGCCGACCGCATGTCCCGCTTTGCATCCTGCAACCAAAAACATGCGAAGCCTTGTCAAGCGCCAAAAAGGCACATGTGTCCTCCTCACTCTCCAAGAATTTTTCTGTCCCCGGTGAACGGAACGCACACAGTACCAGCGCTGTGACTACCTGACAAAGTATGGGCCCACCGCGGCGCAGAACCTATCATGACGCTAGCTGACTGTGCAGGCTCAGCAGTGCGCAGACTGCATGAGTTAGGCATGCCCACCGCTGTACTCCCCAATCTTGAGAGCACAAATATCATGCCCCATGATCTGCAGCAGGATGTCCAGACACTTGTAGGCAAATTTGCGAAGGGACGAGTGATGGAGAAGCGGCGCACCACGGAGAAGCCGAGGAGGTTGGCCATGCGCATGGAGCGCTCCTTCTCCTGCTCGGCGGCGGCCTCGGAACGGGCGAGGTCGGCCGCGCCAAACGGCGGGATGGCCATCGCGCTCAGCAGCACGTTGGCAGCCAGCGTCTGCACGTCCCCGCCCGTCAGGTTTTTGTTGTATGTCTTCGACAGGTTGTACAGCTTGTACCACGCGTACCTGCGCACACACACCATCCCAGCATTCAGACACAACCCCTTATGGTTCAGGGAACACTCGCCCCATGCAAACATGTCGTAATTGTACACGAGCACCTGCAGCTCTGTTATGGCCAGAAAAGCGCCAGTCACGTGTCACATCCTTACAGCATCAACCAGTCATGACATCCCTGCCTCGCTCTGTAAGGGATCAGATTGGCCACTGGGTTCCAATATTCCGGCTTAGACTGACCGATGAGGCAAGGGATTAAGAACGCCGGGAACAAAATTCCTGCAGAAGGGGATAGGGGGAGGCAGGCTCTGCGCACCCGTTGTAGAGGTGGGAGTCTGAGACGGTGAAGATGCGGGTGAGCTTGGCGTAGTACATGGCCATGAGCTGGGGCTTGGGCGCCTTCTTGCCCAGCGCTGCCAGTCCCTGGATGTCCTCCACGCTCCTGAACGCCTCCTGCCACAGCGCCAGCTCACACGCCACCTGCGAGCGTCAGACACCCACATTCTCACCCGTTCTCAGCACAGATCATGCACATCATGCATCGCATCGACTGCATGTTTGCGCGCAGAGGGCTGCCCCCACCCTTACACAGCCACAAACAACTCTCCACCTCCGAAACCTGAAATGTCCGCAAAGCCTGCCTTAAAACAACCGGTTTCCAACACCTTCCAGGTGCTCAAGGAAGGGGATAGCTTGTGGCCAGCAAAAGAAAATCACAGAAGAGCAGGGGAGCTTGACTACAAGAACAGGGCACGCACGCGCAGCTGCTCGAAGCGGGTCTCTAGGTAGAGCTGCAGCGAGTCGGGGTTGGTCAGGTCCGGCCTGTCCCTCTGGTCACGGTACCTGCAATGCACATTAATAGCCCATCAGGCTCCATCCCCAGCGCTTCTCAGGGAAACACTCTTCCTATCACCACAGTAAGCCCAGTTGTACGCTGGCATGGCAGCATACAACTGCATGCTTGTCTCATTCTTACAAGCCAAGCAAGAGTTACTCCCGCAGGCCAGGATCAATTGTGGACCTGGCTTCTAGACAGCGGATGCAACAAAGCAAGGACAAGCAAAGCTCAATACACACCCAAAACCTGCCGACGTGACAACAGCAATCAAGAACACTGCACCGTCTAGTGAAACACACAGGTCTTCACATCACAACATAGCTAGGGAGTGCGGTAGGTAGTCTAATTAACGCTCAACGGTCCGTTGAAATGGCAAGCATCATGCAGCAGTGTTCGGGCGCGCAGGCAACGCACTTGTTGAGGTTGGCGAGGTGGTTGCGCAGGATATCGCAGAGGCGGCGGAACTCGGTGGTGCGCTTGTAGGTGAGGCAGAATTGGAATGCGCGCGTGGCAGTCATCGCGTACAGCGCCTCCAGCCGCGAGTTGTTGCGGAGGATATCCAGCACGCAGCGGTACGTCTCCCACAGGAACTTGAACCACGGCGTCACCTGCTCCCTGTCCGTGCGGTCCTGCATGCATGCGCCATGTGATTTCACTGAAAACCATACTTCTTCACCTCGATGAAAGACCTGCGAATGCTAGCTGTGAGACACTCAAAAGGGTCACAAGAGCCTGGTTGATGGTGGGGCACTGGGCAGGTGCCAAGGCGGTGTTCAGGCGGACAATGCTTTTGTCCAATTTTTTCCGCGTAGAATACAGTGGTTGTGAAGGTGGTTGCGAGTGGTACCTTGCCCTTCTCCCCGCTCACATAGCTGAGCATCAGGTCCTCTGGTGTGGCGTCCACCTCCAGATCTTCCACATCGAGAGACAACACCGTCTGCACACCACCAGGCTTAGTAACAATATGATTCGAGAAAGTTGAGTGGTTGCAATCACGGTTGATTCCTAGATAGGGTGCTCCATCTGGAAGTAGAAAGCCTATGATCACAAGCTTCAACTACTCTGCTCAACGACGTACAAGTAGATCCATTCTTCCCTAGCTCAACAGAGTAGAACCGGCAAATTTACAATGAAATTCACCTCTGCAGCTTTCGACTGCGCAGCTTCTGCTTTGTCTGTGGCTGTTTTCATGAAATACTTGATGACCTCCTCCAACGAGCTGATGTTGACTTGCTGGCAGACATTTCGATAGTGGATGAGACCGTCTTTTGCATATCTTCCCTTCTTGAGCTCCACGCACAGATCAATGTATCTGAACATGATCTGCTCCAGCACTTTGTGCCAGGTGCGATGACGCTTTGAAGTGATAACATCGTGCAGCGTCTGAAGAGCAGCTCCTCTCTGTCCAACGACTATGAGCTCCTCTGCACGCTTGAGGGCATTCTCAGGCTTCTGGAAAGTGTTCCCACGATGGAACCTTGACCCCATCTTTAACACCTTTTCCCCGCTCTACCGGGCTTCAGCACAGGCCTTCTTCAGGCGTTCGCAGGCGTGAGAAGACACTGACAGAATCAATCAATCTGCTTGAATTCCTAGTAGGGATGCATCATAGGAGAAACGATGCAGCACCAATGCAGGCGGCGAGGGCGAGGGTTCCGATACACCAACACCCCTGAAACGGATAATTGGAGGGATTTAAATGGAGGGCTTAGATACAAATGTTCAATGGTGCAACAATGGTTAGGGTCAGAGTGTCTTTGTTTCCCACTTGCGACAATTGTGCCTTCGATCTCGGCGTTCGCAGCCCCCCGCGAAGCTTCGAGCTTTGGCACTACAGGTGAGGATCAGCAATTGACGTGTTCCTTCGCTCTCATGCCCCTTCAAAAGTGGTGAATTCCGATATATTTTTTCATTTAAAAATCTATGTAAAAATCACTGAGATGAATGCTCATGCTTGATCTGTGATTGATGCGTGATAATGTCTCCTTGCGGTATTTGCCTATTGCGGTTTCATCTTGGATTTTGATCGTTTGCACCCTTCATGGAAGAATCAATAATGCAGGAGGACAGGCAATAGACAGAGGAAGGCCAAGCAAGACACTCCACTTAAGTGTGCTTGTTTAACACAAGCACAGGTAAGTGGTAAGTGTTTAACACAAGCATGTGGCAAGCTTCCTCTCCACAAAAAGAGTGGGTGCACTTGATCAGTGCCTGCAATGCCATGCACTCCGCGCAGCCTGCACTGATCAAACTTCTTGACGCCAGGGAATCAGCCTTAGCATGGGTGCGGAGACAATGGGGTAACGCAAAGGGGTTGGACGTGGTGTTCAATACCACGGAGCTGCCCTGGGTTTGGATGATTTAGCACCGAGCCTATCAAATCTGCTGGAACTCCGAGTCAGATTCGAAGAAGGAATGCCCATCCCGAGCGCCATGTTTCTGACGTGACTCTTGAAAGAAGCGAGTGCAATCCGGTTGCTGGTCATTTCAAGTGTTGACACCATTCCTATCCCTCCCCTCAGGAACCTGTGCCACCTGAGGTGGTCTGGTGAAAGCTTTGATGAAAATTCTCTAGCATGTCTGGGTCACCTGCGGTGTGTGCGGACACTGGCATTGAATGGCAGGGACCCGGGCACAGGTTCTGGGCAGCTTCTATTGTTCGAGCCTGTGCGATCTCATGAGTGTGTATGTTGAAGATGTTTCTCTGGCTGGGCTGGATCGCCCAGACACTCTCGTCTGCATGTCGCTGTCTGTCCTAGAGAAGACATGAGGGCATGGTGGTCTGTAATAGGAAAAAAGGGCCAGCTTGGAGAATTTACCGTCACTGAAGGACGATGGATGTCACACAGTGTGTCGATTCCTTGACATACATTACAGAAGTCACTTCTGGAATGCACCGTGCTGGATCAGCACGGTGCTGATCCAGCAAATACCGTAAGTTCTTATCATGGTACAAATTCCATCAAGGTGCACCCGCATCGCTCGCGACTTATAATAAGACTCTCAAAGCTGTGATCTTTCTAGACTGGCACCAGAACTCCTCGCTCTCAGCATTGTGCACCACACTCCCCACGGCTCAAAAGGCTCAAAAGGTGCACTGTTCACTGCCTCAGCAAAAGTGCTTGTCAACAATTACATTCAATTGCTGCCTCAATCAGGAATTCATCCTGGCTGGAGGTTCTTGCCCCGCTGTTGACCTGAGCGAGGCACTGCTACCCTGAGCCGCCCCAAACTGCAGATCCTTCTCTGCATCCAGGACAGTTGATGTGTCATCCTGACTGATGCTGTCCTGGCCGCTCTCTTTCAAGCTAGCACCTGAGGCACCGCTGCAGCTTGCGGACTGAGCGCGCCTGTGGTACTCTTGCATGACCGCATCCTCAGCGCTGCTGATGCTAGCTCCTGTGAAGCTGGCGGCGGGTGTGTCTGAACCAAGCTCTGCCCTGATCTGCCTCACCCTCGCTGCCAGCCACACTAGATGCTCCTCGTGCACTTCCATCTGTTGCACAATCACCGGTCTCCTTCAATCACCGGCAGCCATGCACACCAGCTGGCACTGTGCAAGCATTTACACAGAGCTTCCATGTACATGACAGGTGCGTTTCTGGCTTGTGAATGGACTGGAAGAAATTAGTCAGATGGGCACCGCATCACCTGTTCCAGTGCTTGTGCAAGACCGTACAGATACTCATAGTTTGGGCCGGAGGGCCCGACAGCTGAGGCTATCTGCTGCGCAATGACCTCTGCTGGCGCCGTCCCAAGGTAATTGAGGTTCTTTGTGTGATCCTCTGAGGCGATGTACGTGAGCGCTCCTTTCACAATGGGCTCGTCACTGCTCTCCTTTCCATATACGTTGACCCTGACCCTCAGGTCATACTGCTTCTCCCTCCACTCCAAATACTGCGCAGCAATTTAAATCAGGGCGTCTTCACTAGTCTGGAGGTTGGCAACATGAGGTAGGCAATATTGCATTACAGAAGAGCAGAGACACATGCGACAGGTAAGCTCTGTTGATCAAGCATCTGACCTGCAGAGTGTTCTGCTGTTCCTCATAGCTGCCGGCCAGAAGGTAGGCCGCACCCCAGCAGCGATCACCAGGGCTGGCTTCTAGAGTCACCACCCGGCCTGGTGCCTCTGGAATGCCCCTGTGGTCTGTGGATCCCTGGTAAAATACTCTTCTGCAGCGGTGCATTCCCACAAAGTCATCAAATTAATTTCCTCCGTCAGGAAGATTTCATCTCGCCGTTTGGTAGGATGCCATCTTCTTGAGGGCTTACCTGTAGTCCTTGATGTAACCTTCCACTCGTTTGCTGTACTCGAATCCTGGACAGTCAAAGGGAATCGTTGAGTTCCACGCCTTGTCTAGAAGGGAACCGTACTTCTCAGTACACACTGATAGGCAACGAGCAAAGATTTAACATACCTGCTTTCCAGATCAGTGAGCCAAAGCCAAATATCCACACCTGCTCTTTTGAGCTATCCCCTACAGTTTGCACGGTCATAATTCCCGTGCAAATTTGGTTTTTTTTCTGCTTTCGCACTAGGAATTCGGTTTCGAAGCAAAATTAATTGCACATGCTGGCGCTCACCCGGCAGTCGTTCACACGTGCCAAAATTACAAAGAAACTCTTCCGTTTGACAGATATCTTTCAAATGAGCGTCTATTGCAGTATGCAGGGTGAGAAGACGATCGTGAAACAATGCTCACCCAGGCTCCTGTATATTCAACGATCTGTATGTAGATGTTGCACGCGTGGAATGGTCTTTGCTGTTTTCAGCATGATCCACGCTATTCACAGCCCGAATTACGAACAAAAGTCTGGGAAAGGAAACAGCTATCTGATCCAGGCTCTGTAGTACGAAGACGCACAGCCAAAACAGCAGGGACTGCAGTAATCCATTGCAATGCCGTACACAAAACGGATACACCGTTGCTGGCAGCTGTTGCAGGCAAGGGGAATGCCAAGCAAGAGGTACCATTCCACATTCCAGGCCATAAGCGTGGCATGAGCGTGCTTCCTGAATTTCGGGAGGTCATGGCATCGCCACTGCGTCATGACCTTACCGAATTGCCAGGTGCGGATCACCTCTCAATCCTCAATGTCTCCCACTCATAAGGCTCATCTGAGTTTCTCTCAATCTCGAGACCAGCGCGAGGACGCCAGATGGGTGACGTACAGGATAACCATGTCTGCAATTCACTTGCGCAGGATTGGACTACTTGTCCTCCCCAACAGGCGCGATCAAGGAAGCTCAGGAGCTGGCAGCAGCGGCATTTGGTGCTGACGCCACCTGGTTTCTGGTGAATGGCACAACTGTGGGCATCCAGGCAGCGGTCCTGGCCACCTGTGGCCCAGGAGATGCCCTCATCCTTGCTCGCAACTGCCACCTCGCAGCCTTCTCTGCTATGGCGCTCGCAGGCTGCCACCCCATCTATGTCATGCCAGGCAGGTCTTACCACATCCACTTAAGCACGTGCCTGACAAGTCACGGTCCTCATCGCTGTGTACACCAGCAGACCTACATAAGTTCAATGATGCCCAGAAGGAGACCTTTGAGTGCTAGCAGCTGGATGCACGTTGCGGCCACAAGGCCCTCTATGCAGTCAGGTTCAAGTGCATTATTCTTAAGTCCAGTTCCCACTTTAAGGTAAGGAGCAGATCATTGGCCTACGAAAAAGCAAAACGGCTTTCTCGTATTGCAGTGCAGGATGAAAACCTTGGCATTGCACATGGGATCACACCGAACGCACTGAGGCGCGCCTTCAGCAATGCGTCAAGCGATGGCCGGCACGTAGGGGCCGTCTTAGTGGTGTGCACCCATCGTTTTGCCCTGCAAATTTCTTCGCTAACATCACCCGAGCAGGTCTTGAAAATAGGTTCCTCTCTGTTTATATGCCACACCTGAGACATTTGCACGACTGGCTCAATATGTGCGTGCCTGGCTGTATATGAGACATCTCAGGGCTGATCTCATGAGTTAGGTGTTGCACTTATTATCGTTTGTCACGACAGGTGTGTCCGACCTATTTTGGCATAGCCAGCGACATCGCACAGCTGGCGTCCATCTGTCACGAGCATGGAGCGCCCCTTCTGGTGGACGAAGCCCACGGTGGTCACTTCGCCTTCCATGCCAGCTTCCCCGCGCCTGCCCTGGCCCAGGGCGCTGACGTGACCATCCAATCAACCCACAAGGTCAGCACCTGCGCTCCCTGAGTCTGGACTTTGCTGGCCTCTTTTCCTTGTGGACTCTTTGCAATTCACTGCCTTGCAGACACCAGTGCCTTTAGCAGACATAGCTTGACACGAGGCTTCACGATTCCACTTGCTTGGGTTGCAGGTGCTCTCGTCACTCGGACAGTCATCGATGCTCCATGTGAAAGGAGACCGCGTCAGCCATGAACGCATCTCCAGAGCGCTGCAGACGCTTCAGGTACTGTTTGGGCTGATGTGTCGCAGGAAACTGATTGTTGTTCACACTCCACATAGAAAGGGACCCATTAGGAGAGCTGCACCTGCATGTAGAGCTCTATTACTGATCAAGAAGAAGCAGCGAGGATGGCGGTTAGCTCGACTTTCACAGTACGCAACGTTTCCGCATGCCAGGTTGCTGCAGCCTGATGGCTGTGGTATATTCACTGATGATGATGTGCATGGGGTTAGTCATCCAGTCCCAGCTATCTGCTGCTTGCCTCGCTGGACGCTGCGCGAGCGCATGCGCAGCTGCATAGCACCTTCCAGGAGCCGTTGGAGGCCGCAGCAGCTGCCAGGAAGCTGCTGCGGGAGCTGCCCGGCTCTGGCCTCCTGGACGACCACATCCAGACAGGTACAGAGCTATGTACAGGACCATACGTACACCAGCGAGAAACATGTGCCTCCCCTTCTTGCTACTTCGCTGACACAGTCTGGCTAAGGAAAGCATGCACTTCGGAGATTTTATCGACGGTGTTCACCTGTATATTGCAATGAGGATAATGTGGTACTCTTTAGAAGATTGCAGAAATGCAGCAGTGCCTATTCAGGCACTGATGGAATTTACGGGGTGGATCCCCTGCGGCTCACCCTTGTCTCAGACAGCCTCAGCATGAGCGGATTTGCATTGGACGATCTGCTGCAGCGCGATTTTGGCGTCTGCGCCGAAATGTCCACCGACAAGGTGCCCCCCACATATCAAATTTCCCGAGCAAAGATTCCGTTGAGCCTTTTTTGCTTTTTGTTGAGCCTGCACGATCACCCATATCTTGCTACTTCTCCCGATGTTTCTTCAGACCGGCAGAATCTTCCAGCCTTGCCTCGAGCTGCTAAGACTCCTCTGGATGCCTTCCATGCATGCACACTGGCAAACTTGTGGCAAACTTGTGCACATGACACTCTTAAAGAAGCAATGCAGCTGAGTTCCAGATTTGGTGCAGACGGTGGTGTTTGCACTGGGCCCCGGGTCGAGGATGGAGCATGTGCGACAGCTGGCGGCTGCACTGTCGTCCATCCGGGGGCGTTCCAGGAGAAGCAGTCAGCAGCGATCACGGCCGCCTTTGCAGAGTGCCGCGGCGCGCTCACCGCTGCCGGAAATGCGGCTAACTCCACGGCAGGCCTTCTTCGCGCGGACAGCGAGGTGACTGGAAAAAACGCCAGCCAATTACAGATGTAGACACTAGCTGCATGCCCTCTACTCAAACATGGAGAAGCAGATCAAACTCAGGGAGAAGCAGGCCCCTAGTCGCGCACTGTAGCAACCTGCATGCAGTCATTGGTCTGTTGGCAAACAGCAAAGTGCTAGCACGATCTTTTCCCCAAGATCGAATGCATTGAACGGGAGTGGCGCCTAGCTGAGCTGACTTGCAGCTGCATTTATTACTTGGTTAGGTGCAACGGAGTTCAAGTGGAGCATCACATCTTGCCCAATGAAATCTGTGATTGTCTGCTCTGCACTTTAATCTGAATATGCCAAGATTCCCGCTACTTAGGCATTAAAAATAATGCTCGCATTGTCAAGCGATGCATGAAGAGTGTTGGCTGCTTCGAAGAATTTCAAGCTATATTGTGGCGCTATAACAGGGTGTCTGCGCATGAGGCACTGGGCAGAATATGTGCGGAGCTGCTGTGTCCCTACCCGCCTGGAGTGCCTGCAGTGGTGCCTGGGGAGCTGCTCACGACAGATGTCATAGAAATGCTGCGACAAGTTGCTTCTGGGGGTGGAAAGGTGGCAGGCGCAGCGGACAGCAGCCTGGAAACCTTTGCTGTGATCTCGGAGGCTTCGTAGCGGGGAACAAACTTCAGGATGACTCAACTTGAACGGCACAAAAGAGGAGGTTCTTTCATACACTGTTGCAGTCATCTCAGAGGTTCCCTAGCTCGCGACTTACGAGAAATCAAGCTCAGGATTTGGATTAATCCTTCAGCAAACTGTGTTTTGGCCTGCTGCAGCTGTTCTTGAAGCATGCAGAGCATGAAATACGAGACAGCTCCGAGGACTGGAACATGGATCTTTTCAAATGAAAGTCTCATGATTAGACACAGCGCTAATAAGAGAATTACTCGGAAAGCATAATCGAAGTCTATCAAGGATCTGACACAAGGCTCAAATTACCATCTTCCTTTGACTAGTGTCCTGTGCAATGGGAGCTTGCTAGCTAAATTCTGCCTGGTGCTACTGGCAGCCTGTGGGGTGCCAAAAACATGCATGTGTAATTGAGCCCAGGGGCAATGCAACCAATGCATCGTTGTTGCTTGGGACAAGCCATGCCACAGGCCTTCAAATTGAGGGTGGGATGAAACCATCAAGGTTGTCATGTTGCATTCCCTGACTACAGTAGCCGATTGCATGCATTATTTAGGAGGCGGCGGCGCATGCATACAATGGGGCAGCAAGTAGCAAAAAGAATGTGTCCTGGATCCAGTGTGCTGCCTCATTTTCAGCTCAAAGGATTGTTGAGAAGAGGGTATGCAGAGAACATCTCAAAGTCGATATTGACAGGACCAGCATACGTTAGTATGACAGTATTGTCGTATCAATTAGCCTTCATGTCAAGCTCGGATGCATAATACTCATCTCAGGAGATTGATCCCCAAGATCAAGTGCCCGGCCTCTTAACACCCACTCGAGCTCCTACCCTAAAACAATAAACATTCCAAAAGTGCGGGAGACTCTGAGTCATATTACTGGATCTTCTGCAAGCATCTGCCTGAGATAGGTAACTGACAGATATGTAAAACAACATATTGTGAACAATGAAATTCTATAATACAGCTGCTCAACACAAGCATTGTTTTCGGCAGACCCACTGGGCACGCCAACTGAAGGGGCAGCTTGTGGAACAGAAACCGCCTGTAGCAATGAGCCTATATCACCAGCAACACATGGGCATGCACTTTGGTTTTTTTATCTCTGGGTTTCAATATGCTGCTGCACCCAGATGTGCGTCCAGGGTACACACCTGGTTCTGGTTCGGCGAGAGCAAACTGTATGCCCATCTTTCAGAGCCACCAAATCACCTTTGCTGATGACCTTGCTCTGCTGACTACTGGTCCAAGAATCCCTGCCAAGATGCTTGCAACTGCATCCAAACTGATCACAACTCAACTGCTGAACAGCACCTCTTACTTGGCGGCCATTCCTCCTTCTAGAAAATTCCCACCGCTAGTGCTCTTTCCTGGCTCCTGCTATGTAGTCCTTTGCACTTGTATTAGGATTTTGACCAGCATGCCTCCCGTTCTAAGTTAGGCTCACTCTGAGTTTCAGCTTTGCCTCTGTCCTGGTGCCCTTTGCATCGCCCTCACCCTTTGCCTCACCCTTGGATATCACAGGTTTAGGGGTTGCGTCAGTCTCGTTGAGGGTTCCAAGCCAGGACCCCGTAAATTGATGGTGACCCGCCAGCCGCGCGTCTGGCTTCCCGGCAGCTGCCGCCAGATTTGTTCCCTTGTGACACGCCGTGTCATCCCACAAGCATGGCACAAACCAGTAACCCCTCGGATAGTACTTGACGCGTGTCCCATGCACCTGTGCAAGCAACCATGCAGGTGACTTGTGTCATCTGAAAAGGTGCCATGTGAGGGGACATCCATTTTTCTGAAAATAATCAAGAAACACTGGCTTGCATGCCCAGACTTTCACCCACAGGCACTCAGGCTGCCTGAGTCAGGCATGTGTTCGAGTAGGGTGGTTATTGAGCCAACTTCAGAAGTTTTATTACTGCATGCCACGTGATTTTGCCCTGATGTGCAGCAGGGCGGCTCGAGGACTGTGCAGACCACCCGGACACCGCTCAATGCATGACTCAGCAGGGTGACTCACCATGTACTCGCCGCCATATGGTGGCTGTGGACGAACGTACTCAGCCCAGCGCTTGAAGACCTCCTTGAAGACGTCCGGCCCTGTGCTAGTCAGGATCGAGCCAGAGTCCAGTGTCTTCTTGTTCGCCCTCTTCGCCTCCTGCAAGGTAGCAGGCAAGCTGCTGTGAGAAACGAATGCATGCCATCCTGCAGGACCGTGATCATGCTTTTGGTATTTTAAGTTGAGGCCTGTTATCCCCTCTGCCCCGGCCTTTTTAATGTGGTATTGGCCGTGTTGATACTATCATGCTATAGATTTTGTTATGCGTGCTGCTTGCAGGGCAGACTGTGCTGCCCTAGCACAAAATCCAATCATGATCTGGTGACACATCTCTGCTCAGCACACTCTGCACGCAAGGGAATCTAGCTGCTTTGTGTGGCTTCAAAAACCACTGCTAGGCCGAGCATATGCTATCTGCTCTCCTTTTCAATCAGTCGCAATACTCCACAACAAGCCTCCAGTTGATCTGCCACATGATCTGCAGAAAATTGACAGATCCTTTCCATGAAAGGATCTCCATGGTAACCTGGTTCACTTGCCATTAAGTCTGCATGGGGCATGCCAGTGCGCACCACGATCATCTTCCGTACAACAGCGTTCCAGAATGGGTGACCAGTGATGGAGGCCACCATGGCATTGGACACATCCTCCTCATTCTTCTCGCTCTGAAATACGAGATCATGGCCCGCTAAAAATGCCTCGCTGGAGCGGTAGCATTCAACGTCCAGATCCACGTACAAGCCCCCGAACGAATGCATCAGGAACGGCCTCAAGGCATCGCCTGCACAGCACACCCCATGCAATTTCAGTGCCTAGCCGCGTGGCACGTCAGCCGTCAGCCTGCGAAAGATGCGCTATTGAGGAGTTCATCTTCCTTTCTTGGCAAAAATGATGTTTTTTGCACTCTGTGAAATTCCCATGGGCATGTACCATGTCCAATCTGCTCGAGTTTCAGCAAGATGAGTGATGGTGTGAATCTTCTGATGGAGAGTGCGGTTGCCATGCTGCCAGCAAGGCACAGCATGTTGACCTGAGCTTATCATTGAAGGTCTACAAAGGCACACCTTGTGACACAACCTTTCTGTAGGAAAGGAAGATTTTTGTAAACCAAGGGTAGCGATTGTTCAGCAGTTTGAGGGCCGCCGCCTTGTCCCAAAACATGTAGGTCCAGTTGGCATGCTGAGCCATGCACGACTCCCTCCATTCCCTCTTCATGCCTGTGCCCAGCGCCTTGGCCTCCTCGGTCGTCCTGCAGGTAGGTGGCACATACCAACATTGGGACCTAGCCTGAGAACGAAAGCAACGACAGGAGTGGCAGAGGTGAGCATAACTAGCTGTTGTGTCAAAGATGACAGCTTGATTCTAAAAGAACTGTGTGCACAGAAAAACAAATGGGAATTTATTGATGGACATGGATGTGATCGGGTCGAAGGACTTGCTTGAGATATTCGTCTTCGCCATCCAGGAAGATGTGGTGCAATATCCTTGGAATGCGCATGCCCCTGTCCTCTGGGACACTGCTGTAATTCCAATCTTTATGGTCGTCGATTTCGAGAAAATCGAGGGCTTTAGTGAGCATATTGTCCACTTCATCCTGCACCCAGTGAAAGACATCTTGAAATATTCTGGATCACAGTCTGAAAGTGAGCCGCGTTTCATGATTGGTCATTACACCCGTCGTTCACTTCAAGCACACACAACAAGTTCTAAATAACCTGTGCGATGCTGAAGGCTTCGTGCGGCACGGATGAATTGCGTCGGAGGTACAGGAGCAGATGTCGACCATCCCTTGCGAAGAGCACGGCGGCGGCAATGAGTATGAAGAGCGTGCATCTCTGGAGCATCCACGCGTTCTCTATTCCACAACATCCAATAATCGCCATAAAAAATGTTCGTGTATATATCTGGATCCCAGTGTGACAAAACTGTTTGCTTCCCTTACATATCCTGCAAGCTCCTTCACAGGGATTGAATTCCTATTTTTCTCAGCATGAGCAATGATACGATCGATCAAGCTCTGCTGATGATTATAGTAAGGCCCTCACTGTAAGGATCCAGTTTCGCGCTTTTTGTCAAGACGAGCGGAACGGCAGAACACGTGAGCAGACGTATCAAGAACTTTCGGAATGGTTCTAAGGGTACAACAGGGCGATCGAGAGCATTTGAAGCTGCGATAGATTTAGAATTGTTCTGAGCATGGTGCGCCCGAAGCATTGGTCATCAGGTTGGCTAGGGCTTTGCCAATAAGTTTGGGGAGATGCCCTTGGGTAGAAGAGGTATATAAAGCAACAGCACAACGCTGTGACAACTGCTTGAAGCATGCAGCATGGCTCTGGGATGTGCTTGCATCCCAGCTCTCTTCATAGGAGATACAGAGTGGCTTGCTGCAGCGCACAAGTATGGCGGCCGATCATCCTGAAGTTGTCATGCAGAACAACCGTTGACGTGCACGTGGCGTTGCAAGATAGCAATTGCCAATCAGAGTTTTGATTGATCGGACAAAGGTATGAGTGAATCCAATGCATATATATCCAGCGCTGATATGCAGCGCTGGCTAGCCGCAGCCTTAGCGTAGCCTGATATTAATTGTCCAGCGTTCATTACGCTCTGGTGCAAAAATGCGTCATACTCTTATTGAGGCTATCTGGCATTATCGGCATGTCACAGATGCTGACATCAACACCGGGTCCAAATCCTGAACAATTTTGCTGCATTGGAACCTCAGTAAGCAAATTCAGATCAGATCTCTGCTAGCAACCAAAACACCCATCACATCACTCACTGATATATCTGCACCAATGCGCAAGGAAAATACCGAGCCAGTCTTCCAAAGAACGCAAAACCAAAGCCCAACATCACATCCTCTCTGATACCACCTCTACAGCACATTTCAGATCTTGTCCCCCACAGGCATGCCGAAGCAACACCGACAACAAGTTTCCAGTGATCTTTGCCACTAGTGTACAGCTCTCAGGCAGACCTTCCTCCATGCTCTCTTATTCGCTGCCCTCTCAAATTCTCTCGCTTCCCTCCCTTGCTTATTCACTCATCCTGACGCTTAGTCAACCTCCACGAGCACCTTTGTGGGGTAGGCGCGGCGCTTGAGGGCCTTAGTAAGCGCTGTGATGTGGCTCATGGTAACGCACTTGGCCTCTGGCCAGAAACCAATGTTGCTGGTTTCATGGACCCCCCGCAGGTCCACCACTTTCAGCGCTGGCAATGACAGGAGACATGTCAGCGGCGTCGGCACCTGCGCGCACATGCCGGCAGCCGCTCCTCTCAGTATTTGAGCTTGCGTTTCTGGCCTTCCGGCACCAAACCATTAGAGCAGACCGAGCCCTTGTCTGGCAACGATGGCTACGTTCTCTTGCTCCCATGCAGATCTACCAATAGGGCTCCTATTTTATTACGATCAACAGCACTGCAGCAGTCCCAGCAATCTCGGGGTAGGTGAGCATCTCAGAGTCGGGCAGCTCAGCACCAGCTGCAGACTTTGTAAAGCATGCTCTGCTCCAGCACAAGCCTGCAGACAGTCTGTCAGCATTTGAGAACGAAGCCCGCAGCTGGCCCCTCAGAGCTGGATCATCTGAGCTCCGGATGAGTATGATCGGCTCAAGTAGGAGAGTGCAGGCTCCAAGAGCACACCTGAAGGTCGGCGTTGAGGGAGAAATCGAGGTAGCTGAGGCCCTTGAGCTTGCTGAGGCAGGCGGGCATCCGCGTGAAGGCGTTGTCTCCCAGGTTCAGTGCTGTCAGCCGCGTCAGCCGGTCCAAGGGCGGAAGGTGGCGGAAGCCGGGCTGGTCCCCGTCGCCGTTACGGAGATCCATGCCCTGCGCCGTGCACCCTTGCTTAAATCCCTGACCCTCTCTTATTATTTATGTAGCCCTGAGTTGGATCATAGCCCAGATAGCCCTATACAACGTTACAACTCAAAGATGCTACCTTGCATTCTTGTGTGTAAACCCTGACCATTCGATTTTGATGAGGACGACAACATTTGACATGCTGTTCTTCTTGTTGGCTTCACATGCAGCTGCACACCCAGACACGACACTGGGTGACCGCGCGCACAAGGTTACAATTCATCATTTTGCTGATAGTAGTGTGGCAAGGCTGAGCGGAGGACATGTGTTGCGCACACCTGAAGTGAGAGGACGGTGAGCGAGGTCATCTCCGACACAGCGCTGACGTTGCAGACGCGGCAGAAGCTGACGTCCAGGTTAGTTATCGGCAGTTCAGACAGCCATTGCGGTAGCATCTGCATCGCAGGAAACTCACACAGTCAGCGACACTACAATTTTCTGCCCGCAAGGTGCTTTAACAAACTGCTCTTCACGGGCTGTCAGCATGCGTGTGTTGATGGCAACAAGGTCAGGCAGGCCTGAGAAAGAGCCAAAGAATAGGGTGCTACCGATGCGGGACACCAATTGCTTTACATTTACTGGCCAGCCTGACAATGAAGATCCTTCGCAATACCTCAGCAGGTCAATGCAAAGCAGCGTTTAATTCTTATATATAAAGGGAGAGGAAGTGGCTCGATTAGGCTAAGGGGAGCAGGCAGGGCAATCACCAGGAGCATGGTGTGCCCTCGCAGCTGCAGCGTCCGAAGCTGCTTCAGGGCCTTCCACTCATCCGGGATGGACTCTGCTCCCACCGCCCAGGCATTTACATGCTCCTCCCCTGTCAGCGAGATCTCCTCCAACTGCACGCAAGCCGCAGACCAGTTGGTTCCGTAAACAACAATATTGGCACCTCCTTACAAATATTGAGACGCCACCAATGATATGCGGCAGCTACGCTCTGATCAGGGCGGGCCCTCTGCAGCAGCAGAGGCACTTGCGGGGTGTAGATAACACTCTCACTAGTCTTGTCCAATTAAATGTGTGTTTCCTATGCACTAGATCATCCTTCAGCAACAAGCTCCAGAAATCGAGGCCAGACTGCAAGGATTGAGAGTAGGTTGCCTGTTTTCCTAGGCCATACTGGCAGCCAGCCATCCTGGGTTGCATTGAGCAAGCACAGGACATACACCGCCGTAATGCAACAGCGCCGGCTGGCAGGGGGCGGTATAAATACTGAGCACCGTGCCCACGGTTGATTGGGTCTTGCTTGGATCTGGCGAGTCTAACAAGGGGTAGGATTGTGGCAGCCTTTAACTGCAGACAATCTGCAGGACGTACCTTGCCTTTTGGCAGAAAAAGCGTGTAGTAATAATAATAATAATAATTAATAATAATAATGCAACAGCTGGCGCGCATGCGAACGGCGGCTGACCTGGGTTAGTCGCGCCAGCTCAGCGAGGGCGGCCTTGTCGACGCGGCAATGCAAGTCCTCGATGCGCAGCACGCGCAGCCGCGGCAGGCAGCTGATGGCGCTCAGAGCGCCCTGGCCCATGCTGAAGAAGTCGTTGCAGTGCTGGATCTGCAGCTCTGAGAGGGTGCAGCGCAGCATGCCCAGCATCATCCCAAAGTGCGCCATGCTGAAGTTGTGCTTCTGCTGCAGGTTCACGAAATCGCCCTCGTCTGCGCGGCCGGCACAGATCAACCACGTCAAGAGCCCTGGCATGCAGCATTGAGAACAGGACAACTCCATTAATGAGTGTTGGGTGCTAAGCAGTGGCGCTCTCACTGCATCCTTGTCTGGTGGCGCTTCTCTGGCTGCCCAGTGTCTGTCGACGTAGTAGTCGTGTTGCGGTGACACTACCACGACTACGTCAACAGATTCTGGGACAGCAAGCCCAACCTGGCAAGGGTGGCTAAAAGATCGGGGCCCTTGTTGCTCAGATGCCCTTTAAAAAAATAGCACCTTGTGAAGTATGCTCTGCTTGGTGTGCGCATGGGGAGCGATGCAGGCACACGCAGCGTAGAGCGCTAAGCGCAGTTCAGGCGAAGCAATCAGCCGCATTGGCCCCGGCTGGCGGGGGCCGCTACAAGTACTGAGCATCGTGCTCACGTGGATCTGCTGGAATGTGGCCATTCCAACATGTGGTAGGATGTTGGCAGCCTTTACGTGCACCTTGCCTCTGGCAGGAGAAACGTGCAATGGTGAAATGATCAGCGACAGCTGTGCGCGTACCTGACCAGTAGCCTTCGCTGTTCATGAGGACCAGGCGACGGATGGAGGCCTGGCGTTCCTCCACGAAATGCACCATGCGCGCAGCGCTTAGCCGCGTGTGCGAGAAGGACTCCCTGAATTCCTCGTCCGAGGGCCGCCGGTCCGACCATGCAATGGGGGTGTGCACGGCCGTGATGAGCTCGTGGCCAAAGTCGATGATGACCTCGCGCCACAGCTCGTTGCTGGTCAGTGGGTTTGTCAGCACCTGCTTCCACCTCCGGCACACCTGCGCGCACATGCCAGGCTCAGGTGGTGCCAGGTGGTGCATGATGGGGATGGGAAAGACCCAGGGTGGGGTGCCATGACGGCTATGGGCAGCAACCAAGCACCCTAATGATTTGGCCCCTGCCATATATATCGGCAACAGCTAATTGACGTAACTTTTCTTGCTCTGATGGTGACCTCCAACTAAATAAATCGTGGAAGATGCTGTGCTCACCTGTGACAAGAAAGGGTACGAGCGCAGCCCTGGGTGTGGTTCTGCCGTGAAGAAAGGCATGCGGTCGTTGCTTTCGTCGAGCTCGGGCGTTGTGAGTGGCCCGATTTTCCCCAGCGCTTGGAAAATCTGCACAACAACAGGTGCTCATTTCCTGCCGGCTTTCCAAGCGCTGCACTGCAGTACGTTGATCAGCCCCAAACAGCTTGAACTTGTCACAAGGTTCGTCAGCTACACTTTCTTCGTATGCGTCGCCTATGCTACCTGAAGGAATGGAGGACTTGCACAAAAGAAGTCTGCAACCTTCCCTTGTCCCACGCCGTCCAGGTTTTCATAGACATGCAAAATGCCCTCATTTACTCACGACTGAAGGCGGCCTCTCTTCGATGCATGCAATGGTATCAGCGTAGTCCAATGCCTAAGTCACCTTAGTACAGTGCTTATTGGCAGTACCCTGGGTACCCTGGCTACCGCATACCTGTCAAGGCAGCCCTAGAACCATATAGATACCCCTATCCTTGCCGTTGTTATGCAGGCCTCAGGCTTGCAGTGGATAAGCTGACCCGTGGCCGATAACGTACCTTGAGGACCAACTCGTCCGGCATCTGGTCGAATAAGTTTGTCTCCTGCTGCTGCAGCTGCATTCTCTTGCCCTTTTTTCGGTCCGGCACCTTCCGTCCACGCTTGGGCATTTCGCCTCTTTTACTAGACAACGACTAGTCTTGCCTTGGCGAACCCTGGACGCCTTGGCCAAGACCTTCGTACACTCAGCACTTCGAGCCTACCTCGCCTGCTTCGTGCACTATGTTCCCAGCTCAAGAGAGTGCTGTTATTGAGCTTGTCAGTGATGGCCAATTATCAATTGTTCTGAACAAGGGAAGACGCAGGACGTGAAGGCAAAACCCTTGAGCAGGAACGCCGCCGAGTCTAGAAAGTCCAACTGCTGACTTTGCAATTCACATCGACGTTGAAGAATTTCTTCATGCGTCCATGATTATGAGGCTTGCTACGACACGAAATTCGATTTAGAAATGTGGTTCTCACTACGGCCACAACTATGTCAGTTGAAAGTGCTACGGGTGGTGCAAACCCGTTGTGAATGTTGGACTGGGTAGGATGTTTCACACCTGAGGTTATTACGAGCTGATCACGACATGTATTGTACCAGAAGGACATTCACGAAGTGGTCCTTTCACTGTTGAGCAGGCAGTTTGCAAGTTGCAGGATGCCTCTCCTTCACCACTAGTTTCTCGTACAAAGGCTCTGCTTTTCGCCTGTTGTCAATTCTAGCAATTGCCAACCAAAATGCGGTGGAAAAGGCGTCATTTCCTGCACAAGAGACGTGCTTAGAACGAATACGTCTGTAGAGATGGTTGACCAGCACAGATCACAGGCATCAGTGCAGCAACCAAAGTATGACACGTATGCCAAGCCTGTGCTGCTATCCCAACCAGAGAAGCAGAGGACAAGCATCCACGTGAGCAGTGAAAGCCCTGACAGCGCAGCTGCAGGGGACCATGGAGCTCGCAAGGTTACTCCTGGCAAGCTGGATCTTAGCAAGCTCCGCAGCCTCTCACATGGGGACATCAAAGCCACCCCTGATCCTGCAGGCGCCCTGCGCGCTCCAAGGAAGACACCACCGGATCCAAGCTCAGGCTCTGGCGCAGACGTGGACAATGCAGGGAAGGAGAACCTGCTCAGCCCTGGGCGGCTAGTAGACTTACCGAATGGCACTCCTCTGAGCCGGCATCCCTCAGATGCGCTCAGCCGCAAGGCGTCGCCCAAGGCACTTCTGGATGGCGACTGTGGCGCTTCTCAGGGCCAGATCACCATTGTGGCAGAGGCATGCCCCTTCCAAGCACTTGAAGCACGTTATGCCCTTCACTTTATCACATTAGTGCGCCTGCAAAGATTTGCAGTGAAACAGCAGGTACTGGAGGGCATAAGAGCCACTTTGCTCTATAATTGAATTGGCAAAGCAGGTGAGCATGTGAGCGCTCGACTCAGGAGAGAGCTGAAATTGTCAGGTGTGCTTTTTGTGAGCAGGCGGTCGCGCAGTACGAGCAGAAGATCCTGCAGGGGCAGCGGCTGCGCAAGGGCCGCTTCAGCGGTGCATCAACCCCAGACGTCTCCCGCCACAACAGTGTGTGCTCCTCAGAGCACGCCACCCCTCGAGAGACCCCCCAGCAGCCCAGCGGCGTTTCTTTCACCGCCGCCGAGCCTCGCAGCAATGGGAGCGCCCCTCGGAGCAGTGTTGCGCCGGAAGCCGGCCCTGCGGCGGAGGCTAGCGGGCCGGTGTCAGGCCGGCAGTCACCGGCTTTGCAACCTGAGGCGCTGCCACAGCGGACAGAAGTTGAGGACGTTCGGCAGGGCAGCGCTATTGCTGCCAAGCCGGAAGGTGGAGCAATTGAAGACACCAGCACTATCGCTGATGTGCGCAGCATTTCTGAGGAAGCACCGGCCCCAGAAGAGGATGGTAGTTGTCTAGATGGTGGGGAGGCCCCGGTGTCAGCTGCCGAGCAGTCGCAGGATGCGGACCTTGACAGGGACAGCGGCTCCGCCGCTGCGCCCAGCCCCGCTGCCAGCGCAGGGGACGCCGCGGAACCAATGCATGCAGCTGACAGCCACAGTGCACCTTGCGAGGACGTGCATGTGCTGCCGGTGAGCACCTGCGCATCCCCGGGTCCCGCAGCAGAGCCCGAGCCGAGGCGCACACCGCATGCGGGCGCTGCCGCGGCCGGGGATCCGGCCGGCCTGGCCGCCATTCCGCCAGCCATAGCCGAGAGTGCCAGCAAGGCGGCTGCGAGCAGCCAAGGTGCAGCCGAGGCTGGACAGGCTGTGGACGGTGCAGACAGCAGTGGGAGCACGGCATTAAGGGAACAGGCAACGCCGTCAAGTGCGCAATCGGGGCGGGAGATCGATTTGAATTCGAATCTCAGCGCGGAGAGCGTGCGGGAGCCGGAGTGGGTAGCAGCGTTCCGGAGAGTCGTGTCCCTCGCTGTCAACACGCCGCTCTCACAGGAGCCGGCGCCGATGTCGCGCAGCGTTGCCTCCTCTGACAGTGAGCCCAACAACCTCTTCTTGAAGGTCATCTTAAAACCTTTCATCAAGTTGCCAGATGAAGCCTTGCAAGTGGGCTGCAGCTCCGGATGGTGCACAACTGGACCACACGCAAAACGAGCATCTCCTGACACGTACACTCATGCCTGGCAGTTAGACTCTATGGAATGTCAGTTGCTGGAAACAAAGGATGGTCAGGCACCTCGAAGCAGGCTATTCAATTTCTTAATATGCCCATGCAGCAGCGCGGCAAATCGACGCCGTTCCCGGTCCCTCAGAACCGGCGCCGAGCCCCTCTTCTGAGGTTAGCGGGTCGGCGGACGCGCGGCGATGCGGTGGCGATGGCCTTTTCAGTCGCGGAGGCATCGGCGGCGGCAGGAATCTGGACACCGCGTTTGAGAGCGCGCTGACCGACAGCCGTCGGAAGCGGCTGCGCGCGGATGCCAGTGCACATGGCTCGGGTGAGGTCACAAGAAAGTTGCTTTTGCATGTAACTCTACAGAAATGCCTTTAATGACAATGTAATGAGAGTGCACGAAATGTTGCGGTTGGAGAAGCTGTTTTTGCGGTTCAGATGCCTCTGCTCTGTCAGCCTTTTCCTTCCTTCTACTGCCGCTGTGCATGCCAACTATGTTGAAACATGCCCCTGCCCCTCAGCATGACATCCCATATGGGCGCCATTCAATGCAACCAGCGCACAGAAAAGCCTGCTGTGAGAAGTCAGGCTTCAGGAGGTTGCCGGGGAGCCTTGTACCGGGGAATCTCTGCGGGTGTCATGGACATCCTATAAAATGGGGCCGGGCTCGATGAATATCTGCACATGCAGGTTCGGTGGTGCGGGCAGCGGCAGCAGTGCAGCGGGCAGCGGAGAGGGCAACGCTGGACAGGAATGACTACTCGGGGGCGCGCATCAGCCAGGAAGCTTCCTCCGTTCTGTCTCCCGGGGCGATAGCGCTCGTCAATGGGAGGACCGCGCACTCCCCTGCAGAACTGCAGGCTCAGCTCTCAGGTGCGCACATCACGCTTCTTGCATTGCTGCCGCCCAGCTTGCGCTGTGCTTGCTGCGCTTATCTCATCACCAAGTTTCTGCACTGACTCTGGAGAGTACAAAGAGGCTATATTGCGCCCACCACCTTCATGTCAATATTTGACAGTCGACCTTGTGCAAGTCAGATTGTCACTTCTGGTAGTTGAGGTCATCAGGGTCAGGTGAATTGGTGCTGCAAAGCTGCAGCCTTTTGCGTGGACTATTGCTGGGTGCTCAAATGGCTGCTGGGCGTTGTATGCTGCTGAGCACCTTATCTAAGCCCAGCCCTTTTTTAGTACCGTCGCTGTAGTTGGCTTTTAAAGGGGTCTGAAGTATTTAAAAGCCTGTTGCGTGCAGATGTGGTGCACCAGCTGCGCTTCTGCCTGGCCAGCATGAGTGAGCAGCAGAGGCCGCTCCTGCACGCCACAGAAATCCTGCAGGCTGCCAAGGTGGGGCTGCCAGATACACTCTTGCATACCCTTGCATACCCACTGTCAAAACTGTTATCAAAGATCCAGCCAGCCAATATCAACACGCAGTGGCCCCCCGTTCGATAACTGCAACTAGCATAGGTAGCAAAATATTAGATTGGGACCTCAATTTGGGACCAATAGCCCCGGTGGGCGTGCAAGCTCAGGCTAAATTGAGCCAATGCTGCAGTGGTGTCCCTGGCGTCAACTGCAGTTATGTGCCTGCCGCGCACAGGAGGCGGCTGCCAGGAGAAAGCTGCCAGGAAAGTGAGCACATGCCTCTGTGGCATCATTGATGGGGGATAAATCACCGGTGTGCATGTGCTCCAGGTGCCGCGGAGGGACCTGGCGGAAGCCGCGGAGAAGCTGCAGGAAGCCGAGCGGCTGCGGCGATGGTCCGAAGTCGCGCAGAGCGAAAACATCGCCCGCCTCCTAGGTGCGGCTGTCAACCTCCTGACGCACAGCTATGGTCAGTAACAGCAGAGATGTCGAGCAATAAGGATGACTACGGGCTTTTGGTATTCTCATGAAAGGAGGGCTGCTCTTTCCTGCCTCTGCTGCTCTCTGCCTGACCGCTCTTTACTCCTCATTCAGCGTCCGCAACATTCAGTGGTTTCCAGATTTATACACAAGCAAGAGAATCCACATTGTGTTTCATCTGCTGGAGGCAAGGATGCTGTGGACATGTGCAGGGATACTGGGAGAGATGCAGGCAGTGCAGCAAGCACGCGCAGAAGAGGTGCACTTCAGCGCTCCTGTCTGGCTGAAGCTTCTGGACAGCAGCCCCCCACAGAATGACTCCGGCCGCCTCCGGCACTGCTGAGCGTTGCTACACTGCACCTGCAATGCAGCGCATTGCATCAGCTGCGCTTGCTGAGGAATCGGGATCCCACTGCTGTGCACATAGTTGAGGGAGCTGTGGAGGCTTAAGCCTCTCAGACTGACGCAGAACGGCTGAGATAGAAGTAAATGAATGAAGAGGCGCAGCAGATGCAAAAATGGAGCCCTGATCAGTGTTTGATCATGAGGCCGCCATGCCTTGCATGCCAACAATTGTGAAATAGTGAGCAGTTCATACATGCTGATGCCAGCATGGATGACAAGGAGCTCCTTTTGGGGCATGGCCGCCCGTTGGATTCCCAACGAATGCATCCTTTTGTACCATATATTGCAACGCTCATGTTTTTCCATTGTGCATTTTCTGTGGATCTATTTGTTGTGGCAAAGGAGCGCTGTGGATCAATTAAAAAGGTGAAATCGTGTTTGCGCAGCTGTTTCCTGCTCGTGAATATGTCTTTCCTGGGTTATTTTTGACGAAAACATTGCCCGTGTCCGCACATTGCGGGCTCATGTGACGCATCCACATAAGAGCAGGTGCATGGATTGCAGTTGTGCCCTACATGTTTGCATGCATTTACGAAAATTCTGCCTATTGTTCAGCTTTGTACATGTAAGAGCGCCCATTTTATTGCCGAAGAGCCGAGATGCTGCTCCTTCAGCGTTTCAATCGTTCATTGGAATTTCTTGCTCGGAGCAGGGAGCTTCAGTGTAACCGTCGCTTACTAAGGCTCACCATTCCGGAACGAAGCGACAAGACGTCTGGGTGATTCGCTCAACAGAAGTGTAGCGCCATGGGAGGATACGGTGGAACCTCTCACAGGACGATTTCTTACGCCAGAACTAAGGAATGGAAGAAGGGCCACATACCGTACAAGTGCTGCAAAGGGGCGCATATTGCGGTTACAGGAGGAGCGATCGGAATCGGGTTCGAGCTGGCCAGGGAGGCAATTGCCAGAGGTGCTGCCGCAGTGTCCCTCATTGATATTGCAGATTGCTCTAAAGCTGTATTGGCGCTGCGAGACGAGGCGGCGGACGGTGTCTCAGCCGTATTCAGGGCGAAGATTGCATCTTTCAAGGCTGACGTATCCAATTTCGACGAGGTAAGCACCCAAAGAAACAAATGATACTGTTTTCATGCAAAGTAATTAATGATACTGAAAATGGAAGCATCACCCACTTTGTAGATCTCAAAGGCGATAGCAGACTGCGAAGCAGCCCAGGGGCCCCTGGACATCATAATCGCCAATGCGGGCATTGGACCATGCGGTAAGCATTTCTCTCATTTGTAATTCAACGCCCACAAATTTAAGTCCCCTCAGCTCACGGTGTCCCTAAGCGATCGGCCTCACACGTTGCTGTGCTCCAAAATGCCTTGCCTCTGCACAAATGAGGCGTACTGTTCACTTCTAGCAGCCTGGCTTAAAATGCCTTACCATGCAGATTTATCCCTCATTGACTGCCAAGACTTGCCACGGCCCTGCAGGCATGTTCATGGAGGAGGCGGGGATAGCACACTGGGAGAAGGTGATGCGAATCAACTTCATGGGCGTTGTGTGCACGCTCAAGGCAGCACTGCCCGGCATGGTGTCGCGCAACAAGGGCCGTGTCGTCGTCACCAACTCCTCTGGCGGCTTCATGGGTGCGCGCCGCTGTGCATACAGCACCCTGCTGAGACCAGGATTTCTGGGCAACAACCAGCTTTCCTTGGCATTTTGACCCTAAAAGTGGTGTGAAATTGTGTAAGATTGTCTGCTGTGCGTTAGGCTTTGGCTCTTGTTCAGAGGGACTGCACCAAGAGCCACGCAGCATGGAGGCTGCCCCTGGCATTGCATCTATTGTGAACCTGCCTCATACCCATACCCGTATGAGAAAGTTTTGGACAAGCAGCATGATCTTATCTGAAGTCCATGCTTGGTTGCTCGGGCCTAGCGGAGCTATTGCAACATTGCGCAGGACGCGAGCAGTGCTGCAGCATTCGATGCTGACTCGGATGAGAAAGCAGCGGTTAGAAGGCCTTGTTATAGTTTGCCCTGAAGAGCACATCTGACAATTTGCAGGAGCTGCTGGCATCTCTGCGTACTGCGCCTCCAAGTTTGCTGTGCGAGGCTTCCTGGACTCACTCAGACTTGAGGTGGGCGCATTCTGCCCTTTTTCAATTCAAGCTCCTTGAAGGGCCCATTACCTGTTCGCTTGTCCTGGGCGTATTGCAAGCCCTACCAAAGAGGTCTGACATGCATTCAAAATGTTGCAGTTTGGATTTTCAAATTTAATTTCGAATTCTTGCAGCTCATCCACACCGATGTGTGCGTGCACATGGCCTGCCCGGGGTTTGTCAACACCACCATGATCCGCCAGGCTCAGAAGGAAGCGGTGAGTCGGTTCAACCAAGCACACTTAACAAGCAAAGTAGGACCTTTGCACAGGTGCTCGCTGCACAAGGCCTTTGACAAGAGAGCACTGGGGATGAAGGAGCACCGGGTTTGGATGTTTGATTTTTGCTTTTGAAGGCAGTGCACTGTGTTCTGCAGTGTTCTGCATACAAACGGGATTGTTGAAATTTCTTGATATGAACATTTCTGAAGTCAGTCATGTTGGCGCAGACTGAGACTGTCAAGCAGCTGAAGGCCGCCTTTGTCCCAACCATGATGACTGCAGAGGAGGTAAGCTCTTCACACAACGGCCCCATCTTCAAACATGTACATCTGTGAACATGCCATCAACATGGATGCAGCAGGCTGCAGGCATGCGTGCAAGATGATAGTTCATCTGCGCGACAGGTGGCAAGGTACACGTGGAGGGGCATGGAAAGGGGCCAGTATGTGATAGGGTCCCCGGACACCGGGGGAAATATGCTGATTGGCAGCAGCCTGGCAGCTTCCAGCGCGCGTTATTTCCCCGCCTGGCTGGAGTTTTTCCTCGCGCCCCTCTCTGTACTGCTGCACACGATCATCCGCAGGGCAGTCGAGGCTTCCACCAGAAAGATCCTGACTGCTGCGGAGTTGCAGCTGCCGCTGAGCAGCGCAAATGGCGATGCCATGGCCAAGAGCAGCAAGGATGAGTGACCATTCATGAGGGCATCAAATTTGATATGATGAGGGGTGGAAGTAACTTGAGGAGTGAAGCTTTGTGCTGAGTCACTTGCAGTTGCTTCTTCTGAGCCAGCAGCCTCAAGAGATGGTCAGGGTAACAGACTTTAAACGCTCCTTTGGTGCTGCGTGCTGACACACCGTGTGTCACACAGGGGTATTAGAACCTCAAATCTACTCTTGATTAGAATTGTTCCTTCATCAACATCCTTGTCTCCAGCACCAGAGCCTGTTATGGTACAAGGCAACGTCCTCTCACCAGAGATGCCAAAGCTGACACTCACCAACCCACAAGCCCGCATCCACAAAGCCAATACAATTAGTCATAAAGAACATACTATTGCCGCATTGCTGCATCCTTTCCTGCGTAATCGGCCCTGCCATCTACAGATTTGTGTTCGGTTTGACTGCCCAAAGACAGCCAGGCATGGGCCACATGTGTTGCCAATCCACAAGAAAGCAGATGCCAACCCTTGAAGCAAGGCAGCGCTTCCTGCTTTGCCTGGCAGGTACTAATTCCCCCGTCTTGCGCAAGCCATGCTGCTGAGCGCTCCTCATCCTCTCTGTGCATTGGGAGCCTCACACCACTCGGATGGAGGGGGCCGGGTCTGGCAGCATCTCAGAAGCATCTTGGAACTCCTCTCCGTCGCTGTCATCTGTCAGTGGCCGCGAGTGCACATGCTTGAAGTGCCCTCGGGGCCGCCTGCCCTCTTCTACTTGTCCTGCAAGAGCGCGCTTGTGATCAATCGGGTGTACTTCATCTTATTTAGGGAAAGAAAAATCACCTTCATAAATGTACATTTATAAACGAAGGCTGCTGCAGCTGCTGAGTCAATTTGCCAATCAAATACCCCTCTGCAGCAGCTTTAGGCGCCTCTTGTTGAGAGCTTGGTAATCCAGGACATGCCCTGTCATTAATCGGACCTTGCGAGCACCTATTCTTTGCACATTGCAGATGGAAACCCAAGGTACTCACGTTCAGATGGTCCCTACAAGGAATCTGCGTGTCTGGTCTTCCAATGCGGGACAGGCAGTGGATTCGGTTTCTGGCAAGAGTTTGAAAAGGTTTCCAGATGGTGGGCATGGGAAAAGCAAGCAACAGGCACAGAACACCCTGGGCTGTCTCCGCACAGGTTGGTACGGAAAAGACAGAGTAGAACATACTGACGTGCATTTCATGCAGACCCCTGGGCACGCACCCTTGAAGCTGGGGCCACAATCAAGGGTTGTCTGGGCACTACTCACAGGCTGGCAGACGGTACACACAAAACACAGACAGAAGACATGGCTTCTGTGCAGAACCCTACGGCGCGCACCCTTGAACCTGGGGGTGACAAAGCTGAAACAGGAGATGAGGCGGGTTTTGTGCAGACCTGAAGCGCGCACCCTTGAAGCTGGGGGCGACAAAGCTGGGTTTTCTGCGCAGTACTCACAGGCTGGTTGATGCTCTACATGGAAAAAGGAGATGAGGGGGTTTTTGTGTAGACCCTAGTGCGCGCACCCTTGAAGGTAGGGGTGATAAAGCGATCGGCGAGGGAGGAGGAGTAGAGAGCGGAGGCTGCCTGGATGGATGCCAGCGAGGACCCCTCAGGGGTTGGAGGCGGCTCAAGCACCCCCGAGCCTGACTCTGATATCACACTGCCCCCTGACTCTGTCCGCCCTCTCCCCTGCACACCCCAGAGCACCCCGATGAATTGAGTTTTCTGGGGCATATGACCCGTCAGAGGATTTGGAGGGAGGATCTGGGGTCCATTGGGATGTCATTGCACTAGCGGAGAAAGTGCCACGATTGCGCAGAATGGAGAACTCTGATACATGTTTTGCTGGACGTACCCAGATCCCAGATGCCTAGGAAATGGAAAAAGCGTAATAATATTAATGATAATGATGACCCACAACATGCTGACAGCGCCTGTCAAGTTATTTAGCAATAGGTGAAATGCCAGAGCTTGCAACATTCTGCTGTAAAATCCACTACTAGCTAGGTGAGGCACTGTGGGACAAAACCAAGATATACTGTGGCCACACTGTGGCTTCACGTCCCACTGGCGCTATTAACTCTTGAGACTGGCACAAAGATATCATCTCAAGCTCAAATCTGCACCGCCCTTCTCTTACCCAATCAAAACTTTCCCCGCCTTCATATAAGGGTGCCAGATTGCGCCCTGCATCTGTCCATCACTCCAGCGGTGCCTTTCCTACAGCCGAGCCACATGGGGGATCTTGTGAAGAGCAGTCTGCAGTGAAGATAACAGGTACTCACCAGCTTGGCTTCCCCGGCAGAGCCCGCGCGCGAGAGGCTTGGCGAAGGAGTCACCCGCCCAGCTGGCAAGTAGCCGGTGCTCACTGTCTTGGGCGCCCACCCTGAGCCTGATCAGGACACAGAGTACTCAGCATTGCTAGAGCTGAGAATGCAGAAAGTTGGACCTGGATTGGTCTAGAGAAATTTTTCTACAACCTCCTGAAAAAATTGAAGCTTTGAAGAACAAGAGGGAAGCTTGCTGCCGTAAGCGCCAACTCCAGGCATATCAATACTTCAAAGCTCTCTTGTTCTGAATTGACATCAGAAGTCCAATTCGCTGCCGCTGTGGTGGATTTGATTTTCGACCCTCAATCACACTCCATCCAGGGCATGCATGCAGGATTCATGTACGTGCTGTGCATTCAAGGGAGTGTTACCTGGGTAGGCTGATGGGAAGAGTGGTTTGGCGTCTGCAGCTGGCTGGAAAACATGCTCCCTGGGGCTGACATTCCCTCCTGTCATAACACAGTATCAATCAACTAATGCTCCACATAAGCCTATGAACACACAACAAAGTTGGTGTTGCCCCTCAGATATGCATGTACTCAGCAGCACATTGGTCAACAACAGTAGAACCTGTTTCAATCTTTTTTATGCATGTCTTCAGCCAATTGTGTTGCCATGCATGGAGTTGCAGGAATGCGCAGAAGGGATGAAGGAGCAGGCCACGCACTTTGTGTGCCTGATGCCTGCGACGCTGGAAGGCCCCTGGGTGAGAGTGTCAGCGGGCTGGCAAGGCCGCTCTGCCCTGCTTCAGCTGCAGCGCAGCACATGCATGGTCAGATCAACCCGCCTTGAGAGCTTGTGAGAAAGATAGCATCTGTTCCTTTTCACATTGGCCATACGCAGCGTTCAGGTGCCATGCATGTTGCTTGTCACTGTGCTCGCAGTTGGCAGATAGCACCGCGACAAACAACACGCCAGGTACCGGAACGCTGTGATACGAAATTCTTAGAATGATGAGGCACAGAGGAATGCTTGGATATTCTCAGGCCGTGCCTTCTTGTAAGGACGCTGAGCTGGCGTTCCGGTGGGGAGAGGGGGAGGACCCGGGGGGTCCCCGAGACACCCATTTCGCCACCCCATCCGCCCGCGTCACTGCACCCCGCACCCACACATTCCATGTCATGCACAGCTTTGTGTGATGTGTTTGCGGTTGACAGTTGCCCCTTTTGTAACCTCTGAGAGTTCTCTGCACAGTGTGTATCTACAGCAGGTCCTCAATTGCTTTGCTGTTTGGTTGTTTCTGCTAAACTGCTTGCATGGAACCCCAGTGTGTTTACTGCGTGGACTGCCGCATGGGAAATGCTACAAGCAGCAGTGTGTGCTATGGATGAGTAGCAAGTAAAGGGCTATCATGCAGGTGGCATGCAAAGTTATAATTGGTACATGGCAAGTTTGATATCAAGTTACGGTAGGGCGGAGGCACACCGTCCATGGGCTCTGCCGAGGAGTCACGCACGCCGTTGAACAGGTCCGCCACCACTCCAAACGCCAGCAGCACCTGGGACTGACTCAGCACTCCTGCGCGCACATGCGGTCACATGTCAGCGCATGTGGGCACCATGCGCCTCACAATGCAACACAAGCGAGCCCTCCATTGACTATGCGCAAATACATGAAGTTCTAGGTAGTGGCATCTGCTGAAGGACAGTCTTCCAGCATGAGCGTGCTTCTGAACAACAGGGAGGGTGATGGCATGAGCTGTTGACATCAGCAGCGAATGGGGACATCGCATCTCACCGCGAGCGAGCAGCAGCTCGAGAAACTTCCGCATGCACTGCCTGTGCCCTTCCACGCCCTGCTGGGATGCAAAAGCCCTGATTTCTCCCTCCAGGACGCTCCTCAGCGCCAGAGGTGGAGCCTGCAGCATGCAAACTTCGTTTCTGACTAAGGCAAACGCGATTTCACGGCCAATTTGAAAGACTGCTGTGCATGCAAACGATGCGATGAACAATTCGTCCAGAACTGTGCCCATCCACGAGTTTGGGATTGTTGTAGGCTCTCCAGGCAGACCTAGTACTTGGGACCAAGAATGGATGAGGGGTACTAAAGCCTCCTCACAGATAATTGTCCAAACGTTCAAGATATTATGTCTCAAAACGGAGCAAGAATTGAACCTACCACTGAGACATGCAACTTCGCATCCTGCCGATTGCTGTTGGCGAACGTATCGCTTGTGAGGTCCCCCACTGACGCTATATCCGTGGGCACGCATTGTATCAGGAACCTGTCTTTGCAGCTGCGCAGGTCATCCGAGTACTGCGACTGTGGAACCATATATATTCTGACGTTCCGTGACGTCCCGGCAGGAACTATGCCCACCGTAGGACGCACCATGTACCTACTGACTGCGCTGGTCTTCACCTTGAAAGCGACATTTCTACCATCACTGAGTGTGTTGCGCAGACTCAGTGTCTGCTTGAGTTCCGTGTTTGAAACAAAGACATACTCCAGCTGGGTTGGGGAGATCTGAAGTAGATCTGTTCCCTCCATGAGAGCAACAAACGGTGAGACCCCAAGCTACTGGGTAAATAGCCAACCCAAATGTTTACAAGTACCCAATTATTGCTCCCAATGTCCTGCATTTCCAGTCGAAAGGCAAAGGAAGGCAACGGCCATAGAACGCCGTTCGAGGACAAGTCATTCGGGAGGAGCAAGGGTTTGTGATAGGGTTGTTGATAGGGTTAGAGAGAGCTTAGAAACTTCCTTTCCTCTCGCTCAAATGGATGTATATGAGGTCACAAGCATTGACGAGAACATAATAAAGGTATTTGTGACACGCCTGATAGCTGCAATATTATTGCTCCGATAAGGAGACTCCCTATATTACGTCACAAACAATCCCTCACCTCTGCGTAAGGCAAATTTCTTGTCTAGGACGTGGTAATATTGCTTGTAGCACCTGCAAAGTGATCAACCACTTTATAATTGCTGATAGAAAAGCCGTACGCGCTGTGAAGGTGCGGTGATGAAAGCTACTTTTTAGCTTGAGGCCCATCCCTGAAAGGCGATAAAAGGCGAGGATGCTCTCGGGGGAGCTGGCCAGGAGTGCTCAGAAGCTGCAGCGTGAGCAGAAGCAACGCTCTGAGGCTCTGCAACGCAAGGCAGAACGGGAAAAGGCTGTCCAAGAAAGGTTGCGCAAGCAGAGGGAGGCACATGAGGAGGAGCTCAGGCAACGCAGGCTTGTAGAACTAGCAGCTGCTGAGGCGGTGAGTTCTCGTCATACTTGCACCTTGTACCTCTCTGTGGCAGAATTGGTTGATGTGCGATTCTGCAGAAGGATATATGCTTCATTGCACCCCACAGTGTCTGCCCAGCCGTAGACTGATACAAGCATATTTTTCTGCAGGAGCGTCTGCAGCACGAAGAGGCAGTGGCTGCCAACAACGGGGTCTGGTGGCGTGCCAGGCTCAGAGTAGTCCCAATTGATGTAGACGCTGCATCTGACAAGGGCATCAGGCGTGGAGCAGACAAGGCGAGTTGCACAATTCTCGACCGCCCTTGTGAGAATCTGCGCCTTCACAGGCAATGCAGGCTGTTCACATGTCTGTTGAAAGGGCCCTGTGCCACATGGCGGTACAGGCTGAGTGCAGACTGAGTGTAGACTGAGTGTAGAGGAGTGCATCGTACAGGTGCTGCTGCCGGCTTCAGTAGGGGATGACTTGATGCGGCAGGACGCTCCCAAGAACGGCGCACAGCTGTTTGAGATTGCATCCTCCTCTGGGAACACCACACATGCAGGCGCGTCGCTCTGCTGACTCATGCTTGAATTCCAGCCATTATGTGTCATGGATGTGATTGCATAAATATGCCATGAATCGACAGCAGCTTGCACCTCTCACTGTGGACGACTACTGCGGTTGGCAACAGTGCATGAGCTCTGCCCCATATTTCAGGGGCAGCAAGGCAATAGCTCCCCTTCAGAAACAAATGATCGTGGGTATGAAAGTGATCCCCGCAATGACGCTGGACTGGCAAATAGAGAACAGGCAGTACAGATGGAAAATACACAGATAGTGACTTACCTCCACCGAGCATGCGATTCTGCTTCTGCGATGAACCACAGGTCTCACAAGCCTTGTCCAGGCATCCCAGCCTATAGCTCTGCTTAATTTATATCTTGTATTCATCAGAGACACATAGAACTGGCACTTATTAGTGTGCGCGCAGGCGTCCTGGCGTTCACGGCTGTGGAGGGAACTATTGGGATGCCACCTCAAGTGGCAAGGAACGCCTTTGGAGACGGCGCTTCAGTCTCCCCGGAGGGCGCCACCGTGGACGTCCTCTACCGACGGCTGCCCAAAGGTGTGGTCAACTCCGTTTATCATGTCTTCCTCCCTGAGACTCTCCGTGTGGAGTTGCCGGAATGAGCACACACAAGATACTGGCATGCTGCTCCGCCAAAGATGCAGATTGCGACCGCGCTCAGCCCTTGCGGCAGTCATCCTGTAAAGCATTGCGTGCATGGGTGGCGCTCCGTAAGCGCAGATGGATAGAAAAGGTCCAAATGAGCATGGCAGTGCAAAATGTGCCAGGGCCCTGTCGACATTTCTGCCTTGCATGTTACGCAATGCGGTGTCTTATCACAGGCCAATTTGGACCTTGCGGGTGCGGTGGAATTTAGATTGACTCACGAATGAGAATTTTGTGCTGTCGGAAGCGCAGGGGAGTATGTGCGGTTCCAGCCGAGGAGTGCAGATTTTCAGAAGGAGGTGGGTGGAGATGTGAGGGCGGTGCTGGAGGCGGCCCTGGAGCGGCACAGCACGTTGAGCGAGGGTGACTGGATCAGCGTTCCCTTTGCCGGCACCGCGTTTGACCTCACCGTGCAGAAGCTGCGCCCCGGCCGCGCCGTTTCTGTCATTGGTGCGCCTTGGGCTAACGACGTAGTCTTTTGCATGCGAACGTAGTCGAGTCTTTTGCATGCGAGCGATCATTTATAAGGTCGGGAAGGGATGTTCAGACCAACAGCAAGGCTCTATTTTACCCCTCCTCTGTTCGCAACTGTATAAATCTCCAGAGCAATGCCGTAGGAGTACACATGCGCGGTGTCTGCATGCATGCGGGCCACGGCGCCGTATGTAGCGGCTGCCCTACATGTTCCTATCCCTTTGTCACATTTGGGTAGATTTCCTTCACAAGTGGGGGTATTTCACATTGGCGTGCAATGGTATCCTTTGAGCCCTCATCTAACCGAGTGTCTTTTGCAGAGCCGTCCCCGGCATCAATCCCCTTGCATATCGGCATGAGGGTCTTTGGCAATAGAAACTCTGGCTGGGCATCACTGTTGATCCGTGTGGTGCAGATATCACCATGCTGTGAATGGCGGCTTGTGCGATTCGTGCCGAATACAACGATAATACTTGGTCTTGCATGCGCAGACACTGAGATGGAGGCGGAGGTGGAGCCGAGCCTGGAGACAGAGCAGCGGCTGGCGCAGGAAGAGGCGGCCAGGGCCGAGGCCGACCGCCGGCGCGAGCAGGAGCTTGCTGCAATGGCGCAGGTGCGCACCTGGAACCATGATGACATGCAATCTGTCTGAGGTCCACCCAGGGAAATCGGCCAAGCTTCTGTTCCAGGCAGTAGCCCGGCAAGCGTCTTTGCCGGGGTGCAAAATTCTCTCTTGGTTCTATGCTCAGCATGGGCACGAAAGAACTGTCTTCCAGCCTGTTGCGCTCTGGATTGGCAGGAGTTTTGGCAGGTCAGCGCTGCTCTGCATGCTCTCAACGGAGGCTGAAGAGCACCTGAAAACCCAGTACTCAATCCCTGTTCAGCATCGCATGAGACTCTGTGCCAAGTTGTTTGAGCGCTGTTGATGCATAACTTTTTTGGGGCTCTGTCTGCAGGAAGCTCTGAGGCAGGCAGCCGAGGCGGAAGAGCGCGAGAAGGCGGAGCAGGCAGCTTTGTCACAGGCAGCTGTGGACCTAGAGCGCTTACGGCAGGTATGCATCACTGCCCTTATTCTCTGGGCTGACGGCCGTTGGTGTTCAACAGATGCTGACAGGGTGAACACCGACTCCTCTCCTGGCATTATCTGAGCATGCGCACATGGAGACCCAAAACTGCATAGAGACAATGGCAGAATGCCAGATATTCTGGCCGCGACAATTGTCGTGCTGCCAGAGCAGAACATGCTGCGAGCACGCACCAAAGGGAGCCTAGAGCTCATACTCTCCTTGCATGCGCCCCGTCATATTATGGGAAGGGGAGTGTAAGGAGGGCGTTGAGGGAAGGGGTTGGGGGAGGGACTTTATACTGTAGAGAGATGAGGCGGGCAGGTCTCAGAGTGGACGAATGCAGGCGTCGTTGGTGGAACGTGCTGCAGCATTGCGCTGGTGATAGCTCGAACGTATCGCAGTCATGGGCGCCCCTGGGGATGAGTCTTGCAATGACTGAGCTTGCCGGCTGTGCAGAAAAAGGCGGCGGCTCTGCCGCCGGAGCCGCCAGCGGACGAGGCGGTGACATCGTGCCTGATCCGCCTGCCCAACGGCGCGCGCTTCTCGAGGCGTTTCCGCGCCAGTGACCCTCTCCTGCACCTCTTTGACTTCGTCGATGCGCAGGTGAGACTCCCTGATTCTCAAGTCTATGCTGTCCGAGGCGACCCTCTCCTCCTTGATAGGGACTCTTCCACCTGTGGCCGGCATCATGATGTGCATGGGACTGCCTGCAGAGGGGTTCTTGAGATAGGCGTATTAGGGGCCCTTCTGGGCACAAGCGGACTTGGAATATCCAATCTGGTGCTGTCATGCTGTTATACATCAATGAGTTTCTGCAGGCAGGGTTCCTAGCCTCTGCTGCAGCTGCAGATCTGGCTGATGTGGGGCCAGATTTGTTGCAATTCACTTGCTGGTGTGCAGATCTCGTTTTAATTGAGTTTTTTTTGTGGGGCTGCAGGAAGGTGCAGGGAAGGGGCCGGGAAGCTACCGGCTGGTGGCGCAATTTCCGCGGCGGGTCATCGGCCCGCACCTGCCGGCACCTGACGCCACCCTGGCCGACGTCGGCCTCGCCTCCCGCCAAGAAGTGCTCCTCCTAGAGCCGCTGCGATCTTGATGTAATATTGAAGATTTTTTTATTATTAGTACATTTAGGAGACCTTTTGGAGCCCCCTGAGGCTCATTGGTCTCGTAGACAGTCTATCACTGCCCATCTGCATATCATAAACTTCTCATGGGTCTGCATGTTGTGGCGTAATCCAATGTATGGAGGGATCCCTACAATAGCACAAGAGTGAACAATCAAGAATAACGATGTGGCGTGCAGTTGTATAGAGCAGGGGCGTGGTGTGCAAAAATAGCAAGCCGGGCGGCTGTTGACTGCCTTTGTGTGGTGTGAACATTGCCTTGCAGTGAAGTCCTGTGTGCATCATAGCTATGCGAAATTCTTTGCATTTATACCCACGGTATTCGGCCAGTGGTGTTGAGGAACAGAAGGGACCAGGTTGTGTTCACACGTCAAATATGATGCCATTAAGATATTGATAGCATGGCGCGTTTGACAGGTTCACAGAGGCTTCAGCTTTAGTCTGACTGACCATGTTGGTGCACATTCAATTGTCAGACTGATGGCAAACTGGCCACCATGGCATTGTCTGAGCCACAAATTGCCTCGCATACATATGTTCATCTGCTGGCATGGTTGGCGCCTCTAGCACAACATGATGACCAGGCCTAGGCCCAATGAAGATTTCGAGAAGAGCATCACCGGCATTCCTTACATGTAATATATCCCACCAAGCAATACTTTGCATAGGCTGGGGCACACTATCAACAAACACGAGCTTAGAGCCCCCAGTTTATCATCCATCAACACTTGCCTTTCGACTCTACTTCATGTGTAAACTGCAAAGGAAATTCTTTTCAGCCAGGAAACAGAGATCTCTAGAAGCTTAATAAGCAGACCATGCAGCAGCCAGAACATTAAAACAAAACGAAAAGCATGTGAATGAAACTCGAAATTTAAATTCTCCCTCGAGGTTGCTTACAGAACATGCATTATGCTGGCCTCGCATGTTGCGCAGCAGTCGGACCGACATGGGCATCAAATGGTACAGGGTATGCATTGCAGCGCTGCCTAGCCTGTCTGGCACAGCAGCAGCGCTAGCGCAGAGCAGCGTTGCTATCAGCACGAAAACACCTTAAGAGGGTGCAAATCCAGGCCCTCGCATCACAGCAAGAGTGTTGTCTGATCAGCATGATGACAGAGCATCTACCATCTTGCTTTTACACTACCGCCAGATTGCTGTCCAGCAATAAGCTGCACTGCAGCACATTCCTCAAGACTCTCATGCCACCACTGTTGTACCCTCAGAAAGAACAGAGCTCTCGAGAGACATCAGTGGCATGCTTCTTTGCCTCTGCGTAGTGACTGAGCCTCAGTCCTTGATGAAAACGATGGAGGCCCTTTCTAGCTGGGCCGCGCTGGGTCGCTGGATTGACACCCTTCCTAGAGCATTCAGGTAGCTGCTCTGCCCAAGGCCCCCTACTGCAGGGTTGAAGTCTCCCTCGGATTCCCGCTGTTCGATGGGCCTGCAGTGCAGCAGGAAAGCTACGTTTAAAAGCACGTGCACGTCCATCTCGTCTGCGCTGCAGAGTCTGTCGAAATATGATGATGCCTGCTTTATGTTCTGCAGCTCCTCTGCTGCAAAGAGGCGATGGGCACTCGGCAAGAACCAGCTTGTCAGACCAGGTGGCAGCAAGCTGTGGGATCGGCAATTCTAGCCTTCTGGTCAGGTCATCTGAAGTGAAAAAAAATCACATGATTTTCACTGCCAACGATCTTTCGCTAAATAGCTCAGGTATGCCCTGGTGGCATTCGGTGGCGGCAACTTCGGCCAGCTTCAAGGAGCTGCATTCAGGCTTTTTCGGAAGGTAGTGGAAGGTAGTAAGAAGTTCGCTTACCTGCCACGGAAGCAGAAGCATTTGTGTATCGCTGACATGAATCCACCCATCTTGGTCCAGAACACGTCTCCTGCAGCTGCAGCGGGGCGTCAGAAGGTTAGTCTCACAGTGACGGCACGCAGGTCGACATTGCTTCATTCACGATGTCAGAATAAACATTGGTGTGTTCTAAAGAACGTACGCTTTTACATACCAAAACGTAGTCGCAGATAAGCAAAGTGCAGAACTGCAATAGCTCACCGTCGTATCAGCAGTTCGAAGGGGTCCAGGTGTATCAGCGTATGGAAGCCCAGAGCAACAATGTGGCTTGATGAGCTTTATCGGACAAATTCTGGCCTCGAATTCACGATCGAAGTTCTCCAGGATATGGAGAAGCTGACACACGTGGATCCTGTAAGTTTGCTGACTCACGCGTTGAAGATTTGACCACTGCTACGTGTTGCAATACATACGTACAACTGCACCAAACACTTCTATGTTTAGATACAAGATGTACACATACACAGCGAGCTGCAAACTGCAGCGTATGCATACAAGCTGCCCCGCAGCAACACTGAGATGGCGACACATTTTTTCAGACTGCTGTCTGCCATGAATGAAAGTACTAAAGAATTGTTCACAGCCCAGAGAGGAGCCGCTCTCCTTGGACAAACAGACAGCAGGCTTGCTTCTCCTGAACTTTACTGGCGGTAATGCAGGCAGGTCCTGGAACTGTCCAGACCAGCTAGAATTCTGTTCGAACCACACTGACCAGAACTTCACAGGCAATCACATTGCTCGATACAGTGACACAGCCCACGCTTCCTCAAGCATTCTGCTCTCCTCAGGCCAAGGCTGAGCACTTGATAGTTCCATGAGCGGCGCATAGAATCTTTGAGGCGCTCAGAGCTTTGAAGCAAAGGCGAGGCCCTGAGATGCCAGGTCCTCGGGTGCTGGCGGCTGCTCAATGGCCACCTTCTTCATTAGCTCCTGCTCCTCGGGGGTTCCACCCTCCAGGAATGCCCCCATCACCTGCGCAGTGCATGGCATAATATCAGGAAGAAGTAGAATGGAGAGTTTGCCAGGATGGGACCTAGTATAACAAAAATTTTCTATCTCTTATCTTGCGACCTCCTTTGCTCACAGCACAAAGGGTAAATGCTCCCCATCTTACATAAACGATGTAACTGGCACTTCTGCAGCATGCATCAACAGGGCAAGCAAAGAAGAACGCACACACGCATTGATTGAGCTACAACCACTTGCAGCTGAGCACTCATGGACTGCATCCTGCGAAATTTCTATGGAGTTGCTGAGCTGAGACTTTTGTTTGCCGCTGCATGCAGGGGCGCACCTTGCCGTCCCTGACAAAGTAGGTGCCGAACTTGCCGCTGCTGGTGTCGCCGAACAGTGTGGCAGTTGTGTTCTCATTGATTCCATATAACTGCGCCACATGCATTCACTCAGACACATGCACGATGCTGCTCTGACACCTTTGTAAAGACCTTCTTCGCTGCACATCATTGCACTAGAAGGTCTGGCTGCACATAAAAGGACACGTTTTGCTAGGTTGTACACCCCATTACTTGCAATTGCCGGAAAGGGAATGGGCTCAAGTTTGCGGGTTAACAGAGCAATGATTGGACTGAGCTGCGCGGAAGGAAGACATAAGAAGCCTGAGTGGTTTACCTGCCAGGACAAATCAAAGATTCTGGAGTAAAAGTAGGGCAGGTAATCATAGTCGCCAGTGGAAGGGTCCATGATGGACGCCACTGCATGCGTTGCGCTCGCTCTGCAGTTTGCGACGTGCTCCTGCGGCAATCCAAACAACCTTCTCTGTGTTTAAAAGATGTACGCCTTGTACGTGGTATCGGTTCACCTGAGTTCCGAGGGAGTGCTTGACTTTGCTGTCCCAATTGCACTTCATTTTATTCCATTATAATATGCAGGGCATAAAATAAAAGGGCACAAGTCAAGCAATCCCCTGGAGTTTCCTTTAACCCCAAGAAAACTGTTGTCACCTAGGTCATCCATCCAATAATCCAATATGGCTCAAAAATCCAGGATGGATCCAGAAACGAGCTGGGAAGGCTCAGCCAAATGAAGGGAATGGGAAAAGAAGTCTTGAAGTAAAGGGCGCACCTGGCGGGTGGTGATGCCATACTTCTTCAGGGGGAATGCAGCGATGTCACCCACAGCATATACATCCGGGTTGCTGGTGCGCAGGTTGCCGTCCACCTGCGCAGGGGCGTTGTATTTTCAACCGCTATACAACACTCTCTTAACATCAAAAATACTTAGACACCAGACGCTTGATTAGAAAAGTAGGTCAATTTTAGCAAGCCAAAAAACAGACACCCCCGAAAACATCAGCCGGTGCCCTCTTGCAAGCAGCATCATCAAGTGGCCCTCCTCATGGCTTGAAACCACATGTGAAAATGCTTCACAAGCATCTTTCAGTTTCTCGGCAGTCGATCTCAAGATTACAAGATGCAAGTCATGCACAAACACATGTGCAATCGAGGCAGGAAGCCCACAGGGCAGTTAAGATGAAAACCCTCTTGCTGCACCTTTACTCCCTGATCTAAACAAGAAGCTCAAGGAGTTCTTTGACGGCTTTACTGAGAGATTCCTAGCTGCTCGCTAGGATTGCAGTGAAAGGCAATGCGCCCTTGCACACAGTGCACGCATTGCAATGCACGCCCTCCAGTGCCCTGTCAAATCTTCAAACCAACGCATTACCCCTCCGGGTTGCATGGGTTTGGTCTGCAGCACTCATGAGCAACCCTCACCTTGATGCCGCCTGGGCGGTCCTCTAGGAGGTCCAGCTGCCCCTTAAACATCTCCACGTTGGGCCGCGCGCCCACGCCCACCAGCACTATGTCGCTCTCAATCTTGTCCCCGTTCTTCAGCACCGTCGTCGTCACCTGCACGGTACATGGCCACATCAGCATACACAGCTGCCTCCACTTGTGTGATTTGCTCTTGAAAGCTGGAGGCTTGGATATCCCGGCATACTATCCAGTGGATTTCGTAGCGGTACACCATCGTCATATGGCTCATATGGCAACTTCCGGCAGAAACCAATTCTCGTTTTCTTCCACCAGGACGGCAAACGAAGGCCAGTGCATTTCATAAAAAGGGATGCATGCCGTATACAGCCGCCTCTCCTTGCATGGATTTTCAACGATAAGTCCTCCTGAGAGCTGCAGCTCTTGCATATGCTTTCATTCCTGCACTACCCGACTAAACCGGCAGCTAACCACAGAGCATCATAGATGAAATCCAAGACAAAGAAAGGCAAAGGGACATTGAGGGTGCTCACATGGCCGTCCTTGCCCTCGAAGGAGGCGGCGAGGGAGCCCGGCAAGAGCTTGATGCCCTTGTCGGTGTAGACCTTCTCGTAGAATGCCGCCATCTCAGCAGTGAACAGGCGCTCCATCAGGTGCTTCTCTGGGAACACCAGAGTCACCTCCAGCCCATTCTTGGACAAGCACGCCGCTGTCTCCATCCCAATGTAGCCGCCGCCAACAATCGTTGCCTGCCCCCAAAACACTTGCTCTTTTCACTAGTGTCCATGTGTTTTTGAGACACAGCTGCTTCCTATCTATCCCCCTGTGCGGACCAGGCCCCTGTAGGGAGCAGGCCCCTGTAGGGAGCAGACCCCTGTAGGGAGTTGACACTGCAGAATGCAGATCTTATGCACAGCAGCCTGGTCAAGAGCACTCCCTCCTTTCCTGGAGCACTTCCACAACAATAGCTGCCACATGTTCGCAAGACAGGGAGTGGAGAACGGCATTCTGCCTGCAATCCTAAGAGGGGCATTGCAGGATTGATGTGCATAACATTTGAGATGCTAGATATACCTGGGAGGATTGATGGACATCCTCACCTTGTTGCTCTTGGTCTTGGCGTCAGCGATGGCGGCCACGATCTTGTCAGCATCCACCACATTCCTCAAGTAGAAGATGTTCTTCAAATCCGCACCCTTTGTCCCAAAGTCTGTCAGATAGATTGGCTGCACACCACACACATGGCCTCATTTTCAATTTCTGGCAGTCTTGCTGCCTCCTTTCTCCTCCTTTATGGCCAATCTTCACCTACCAGGAAATAGGATTAAATGTGCTGACGTGGCTTAGGTTTTGTTTTGGAGGCAGAGGTGACTCACGCGAGCGCCAGTGGCAACAATGAGTTTCTCATATGAGATGGTGTCGCCGGAGGCTGCCGTCAGGGTCTTGGCTGATACATCAACTGCAGTGATCGATGTGTTTGTCTTGTAGTCAATGCCTGCACCCATACCCAAGCACATCAGCAATGGTGCTTCCTGCATACTGCAAGAGTAGAATGGCAGTTGACCAAGCGAGCGATAATGGTACTGCACAAGATTCATACATGCATGCATGCATGGTGGTCCTAAAAGCATGGCAAAGATGCACAGAGTGCTTACCCTTCTCCGCATACCACTCCGGGGTCTGCTTCTCACCACCGCCCCCGACTGTTGCATGGAATCCAGGCAAGCGTGCAGCACCTGCAGAAGGAGGAGTTCAGGAAATTCGCCCTTGGATGCAGTGGAATGATCTCATAGGATTTTCAGGACAGTGCCTCTCATCACAGGAATCGTGCTCACCTTCCGGAAAGAGGTAAGCCTTGCTCAGCGCCGGCCTCTCATATGCCACGTACTGCAGGCAACATTCACTTTCAGGATTGCTTGTCTCCTTCTCATCACAGAGATCAACTTATGCATAAATTGGTATGATCAGATGAGTGATGTATAAAATGGGACTTGACGTTCTCATTAAGCATGCGCAGCACACCGGCTCCTCAGTGATGATTGCAAGCTCTCCCTTGCCTATTCCGCGCTGGACAAACTCGCGAGCAGCATACCTGCCAAAGCACGATATATTGATACATTATTTATACGTAAGCAAAGTCCAACTGTTAAACAACGCATTCTCTAAGCTTTCTTTGAGGAAACTACAGCTTCCACGCAGCGCTCAAATGGACATCCACACCCTGCTATCCAATAAATATTGGCGTAGGGCAATGCAGATGTGAGCAGGATCAATTTGGTCATCTTACCCGCTAGAGTTACCACCTCCAAGAACCACATACTTGAAAGACGACGCTGACATCACGCTTAGGGCACGTACTGATCTGAGACCTGGCAATCTTTCCGCAGAGAGCGCTGCTACACGAGGTAATCTGGAGCAGAGAAGGCTGTGTGTCCCCTGAAGAAAAGAGGATCGTTGGCAAATTTGCGCAGACATCAGGTGAAGCACTGATCGATCATGTAATGCCACCACGTCTTGGAGATTTCAAGGCAAGAGGCATCTATATATCTCGACAACCTGAAGGGTCTAGCTAGAGAGCATCAAAGGGAAATTTAGGGCAAGACAATTAGGTGCACATTTTCGTTCAAAATTTCAATTTCGAACGTCCTTGGTGGGTAGTAACACTCAGATCAAAATTCAGAGCTGTAATTTCCTTCTGAGAGGGCAAGATCTGATCTGATTGGATTGATTCGATGGCGCCAGCTCCAGACCTTTTGAGCTTACCGCGGGAGACGTGTCTTCTGGTTTTTGCAAAGCTGGATGTTGTCAGCCTTCTTGGAATGGCTGCAACTTGCACGGCCATGAAGTTGTTGATCAAGGTCTGCCCTTGTTCCTCTTGCGTGGATATTCTGGAGCGGACATTTTACCGTTTGAGGCAGAGGTTCAGACTCAGGCTGCAGTAATGTGGAACAAGTTCGCTTTCACGGAAATTCATGACACTGAAAGAGAGAGCCTGCAGGACTGGGTTCTGTGGCAGGACAGCTTGGAACAGGTCCTGTGCCTTCCTCAAAATCGTGAACAATATGCAGGAAGATATGTTGTGGAAGCAGCTGGCAGCTGCCAAGTGGGGCCAGAAGGCTGTTGATCTTGGTCAGATACCTGTGGAGAACAGTCAGGGAGGGTGGTTTGATTACTGCAAGCACAGGCTCTGCATCAGAAGCCACCCGTACGCCCTTTCTGCTGGCGCAGTCACCTGCTTGAAACATGACATGAAAATTTGGGCCCTATTGACATTTGATTGCTCAGATTCTTTGCATGCCTATGCACAGCATACGACGCAAGGTTTGCATGTGCTGTGATACTGATGACACCGTCATGTACCAGAGTTAGATATCGGATCAGCCCTAAACTGGCTTGAAGCGATGTAGCTGACTGAGTGCATGGCGTGTCGTGTGCAGGATCTCCCCTCTCAACCTCATCCAAGAGCAATATCATGATCCTTGGCAGCATCTGGTCTGCTGCCTGCTGTGCAGGTGCTTCGATTATCACTGCTGTCTAGTATCAACACGCACCTATATTCCTTTCAAGTGTGCAGCTGATCGTTAATTGATCTCAAAGATGCAAGGCTTTCAATCAGGTTCCTGGATCCGTTTCTGCTCAACTGATGGCCAGCTGTTTGTGTGTGAGCAGTCGGACGAGTGGGAGCCAGGTGATCAAGATGACGATAAAGGCCTTCTTGGGGACTTATGGGACGCCATCAAAGGTGTTGGAAGCTCCAGATGAGGAGCTTGAAAGCTTCATAGACCCATTGGGGCTTCAGGAGACACGGATCAAGGCCGTCAAACAGATGTCTCAGGCCTTCTTCGACAAGGTTCGATCCATATACTGTCCGTCTCGTTCCCAGAATGCCTGCCTCTGAGCAGCTGGCCAAGAAGTGCATTGAATAGTTGTCGCCGTCAGGTTGATGGAATTCCCTGTAGAAAAGGGGTGGCTTTACAAGTCAATGTGCCTTCGATCACGTGACAGAATGAATAGCCCGCTGTGGCATCTGCGTTATCAAAATGGGAATATTTCAAGTCAAGATCTGTGCATGCAGGAATGGGAGGATCCAGTGGAGTTCTATGGCTGTGGCAAGTTCACATCGGACAGCTGGCGCATCTTCTGCCGGGGGGTGAAAGCGAGTAAGGGGGTGGAAGATGCGACTCTGCTGCGCTACCTCAGATGGCTGAACACTGGGAGCCTCAAAGATCCAAAGCCTGCAAGATCAAGATTGCCAAAGGGTGCGCTTCTGCTCTGTGTACACATCCAGCTGACATCTACTAGCTATTTTGAATGCTGCATCATGCACAGCCGATGCAGCCTAAAAAGGCTTGTCCATGAGATTTCTAATCTTGGTGGATCTGGACAAATGAAGATATCTTGGCAGATGGCTCATACAATACATTGGAAGGGAACTTCTCCTTGAATCAAGACTAGTATGGTGCATTGCATGCAGACAAGAGGAGTGTGAAGGGTGCGAGTGGAAGTGCAACTGATGAAAGGAGCAAGAGGAGGCACACACGCAGCCTAAGAGACGCAGGAAACACTCGAGCGTTGCGCAGAACAACGAATGCATTGTGATATGAAAAAGAGTTCAGGCAACAGCAAGCCATAAGAGTTGCAGCATTTGCTATTTTCAAAGCATTTCAAAGAAACAAAGAAATCAGGATCCTCCTTCCGGAATCCATTTAGATGTACAATCTTTAAAGCACCAACTCATGGAATCGCACTTTAAAAGTATATACTATACACAGCTGTTCTCTCCTCAGGAAACAACATCAGTATTGTGACACCGGTGCCAAATCCTCCTTCTTTATATTGCAAGCAATTCTCCCTTCATGCATGCGCATGCTGTCAGCAAAGTATGATTCCAAAACGACATCCAAACCTCTATATCACAGTATGGGAACACTAACAACAAAGCATGCATTGGGAAGCGCAGCAAACTATACAAGGTGCATTTCTATGAATCAGACTGACTCTCAAAAACTGCTCACAGCATTCAGAAGACAGGGTTGTTGCCCTTGATGAGCTCCACCAGCAGCAGACCAGAGAAGCCCAGCATGGCAACACGTCCAGTCCAGGCTTCCAGGAAGGGGGTGAAGGGCCCAAACGACCTCGAGTCGGGCTTCTCCCCTGCAGTGGCATGAAATCACCGATCAGTCAAGGACCCCCATGATAAGCAGGTGCAGGTGCTTGCAAACTACGCTGTGATATTTCCGCACAGCGATCGTCTTTCTGTGCTGCCACAACAGCACTGCATGCTCTCCTAGGATCCAGGATTCCTCGGATCCAGAGTACTGCCTAGCCTATGATGCATCAACTGCAATAAGGAGCAGTTGCAAATCGTCTGAGCCAGCGACTACAATCAGGGTGGGACTTGCAGCGTGCCTGCTTGAAACTGGGGTGCTATGCTGGCGTAGGTGAGCAGAGCCACAATGGCACCAAAGCCTAGAGATGATAGGCCCAGGGCGTGCTCTTTGAGGTCTCCCTCTACATACTTGCCAGCCAGCTGGCTCCACACGCTCTGACCAGTCTGCAACTCAGCCACGACTGCTGCCACAAAGCCCAGCATGGCGGCTCTTCCTGCAACACAAAGATGGGCTGCCTCAGGTCGGGCCATCCTCTGCACGAATACGCAATACACTCTCCCCCAAGCCCCCAAGCCAATTCAATGAGCAATTGAGAGAAAATACGGTGCAAATCAGGACAAAATTAGGACAAAACGGTAGGCTCACCGTTGATGGCCTCCTGCGTCTGTCCGAAGACCTCGAACTTCGCTGCGGCACTGCTGGCCTGCAGGTTCTCAGTCACAAGCTCTGCCTGTGAGGCAGAGTCCTGCTGCTCGACCATCTTCGCTGTCTGTTGCTGGCGCTCTGCTAGGAGCTTGTCGACCTTTTCTTTGTCGGTCATCTCCAATTTCGCCTCCTCTGTTGCCTAATCGCATCAAGCAACCAAGGGTCGACTCAGAGCACCCCACAAGGCATTGCATGCCTTCACAGTGCCTTAAATGGAAGGAATACATTACTTGCACCATCAAGGACGAACAAATGACATACAAATAACTTCGCAGTGTTCACCAATTCTTGATGGCAGCAGGGACTTGTAGTCACGACAGGAACGTCAAGATAGGATCTTTACCTGTGCACGGAGGGGAATGAGGTGCCGCTGGGCCTTCGCGGAACATTTCGATCGGCGTGTGGGTTGTAGTGTGCTGGCTGTGCCGGGGAACACCGAGCGATTAGCTGTGAGCACGCGACCGAACTCCATATTGCAAAGCTGTCTGAGGTGTTGTCGTAGAACGTTTCAGCTAACTACTTTGCAAATTCTGATCAGTTCGAGTGCAAGAGGATGCTTTAGAACAGTGTAATGATCTTCACGGACCTTCAGCTTGCATCTGTTGCAAACCAAGTTCAAGATGGAGCCACCGTGGAGATGCCTCAGCCGCTCATTGGCCCCCGTCCATCGTGGCAGCGTGGCGCTTCAGGTTCCCCATAGCTAGCGAAGGAGTCCCCAAATTGACCCAGATCAGGCGCCTGTGTCATTTCTTGACCTTGCTTTCTGATTGGGTAAGTTTGCATTCTAAGGTTGTAGATGGATCGCTTGAGGTAGTGTGCTAGTCTGCATCACACACTCGGTCGTCAGCCAGAAGCACACAGACGGCAGTGCAAACTAGGGTTGGTGCGTAATTTCCTTGTTTGATTAATCTGGCTGGTGTAATCTTCGAGATTTTGTTTTAAAGCCTGTGATAATCTTTTAAATCTATAGTATTCTTTGGGCCCAAGACCAACCAAGCAGTGCTGACAGTGGCCACAGGGCAATGCACCTCGATGGGGGCTGCCTCTGCGGCGATGTGCGCTATTCAATCGATGGCAACCCGTCCACTGAGGAGTCGCCTTGTTTGTGCCATTGCCGCATCTGCCAGCGCTCTACAGGAGCACCCCTGGTAGCTTGGGCCACATTCAATGAGGTACTAGATAAAGAGCCAAAAGCTCAACATGCAAGTGTTCCTGCCGAGGCTCAGTCACAATAAGAATAGTGCCACTATTCGTCCTGTCTGCAGTTGTGTGCACCTGCCAGGCATTAAATGGTCTAGCTTACACCCCGAGCCTGGGTCGATCTGCATGCTGCACTTTGGCAAGCCAAATACGAACACTGCATGCAGAACATGTCCCATGAAAGCTCACTCTCTCTATTCCGAAGCGCTGAATAATCTCAGTGACTGTGCCTGATCAGGAGGACTTCAGGGTCATTCAGGGGGAGCCAAAACTCTACCAGTCGACAGCAGAGGGGGTGAGGAGGTTCTGCGGCCGGTGTGGGACGCAGCTGGTGTTTCAAACAGTGGGCAGTCCTGTTTTGGACGTGACCATCGCCAGCCTGGACACGCCAGATGTCCTGCAGCCGGAGGCCCACATCTGGACTGAGAGCAAGTGGTCCTACATTGGCACCCAAGACCTGCCCAGCTTCCACAACAAGCGCCCTGCTGAGTGATGGAGAGTGAGGAGATCTATGTTGAATTTTAAAACTTGAATGCCTGCCCAGTGTCCATGACTGAACGCGCTGCTAAGTTGATGGAGAGTGAAAGGGTAGGATATAAGGACCGTTGCAATTACTGGATTGAGCGGTCTGCTGAGTGTGGTGGAGGAATAAAATGCAGAGGTCGCCGATACTGTATCGGCGATGCACCTGTGCAGAGCTCTAGAGCGACCTTTTAGACATGCTGTGGAATATTTAAAGTTTACAATGACATAGTGAATATGGAATAAGTTCTGATGCGATCAGTTTGTGGGTACCCTTCAAGTCTTTTACTGTTTCTGAAGGCTCTCCCCCAGTATATTTGCATGGTATGCACATGACACACCGTATTGCTTGCTTGCTTTTAGAACATGGAGTTCCTTGAGCACGAGAAATGCCATCTTGGGTGACGACTGCATGAGCAGCATTACCGGTGGATGGTGGTCTTGTACATGCAAGTAGGTGAAGTATTCTCTGGCTGATGACACACGCATGTTCACAAGCAGGGCTGCAGTACTGTGGAGTGTTCAATGAATGATTCGCTGCCTCCTCAGGCACCAATGGGTGCAGGGGATAAAGTAATCAACCCGACTGGACAATTTTTCATGGCTTTGTCCGTGCAGCAGCAATCTCTGCTTCCAATGGTGCCACATGCACTCTCCGCACGCTCTCATCAAAGTCAACTGCCCTAAGGGCAGCCTCCAGGGCCTCGGGCAGCCTGCCCAGTCGCTTCAAAGTGCCCGCCTGGGCCAGCAGTGCCCTCACTGCCGTCCTGCGCGCCAGAATGACTTGCTCTGCCACGTCATCACCGCCGGATGACTCAGCGCCTGCCATTATAGCCAGAGCCGGCCCGGCCGTATCAGGCGCGCTGCTGGAATACGAATTTGAATTTGGAGATGGGGATGCGCTCAGGGTGTCTGCAGCTTCCAGTGCGTCTGAAGAGGCCCTGGCAAACGCCTGCAGCGCCGCGTCAAGATCACCCTGGGAATGCTGCGCCACCCCTGCACAAGAAAAAGCTGTCAGTGCCTTGGGTATCTGCTGCTGCTGCACCCTTCGATTTTGCAAACGGCTCGTCAAGAGCATGTGCAAGACTCTGGCCTCCTGCTTCTGCACTGCTTCTGCCACATGTCTGCAGCTCACTCCCGTTGCATGGGATGCGCTGCACAGGTGCATCCAAGCAAGCACAGCACCGCCATTCAATCCCACCCCTACCATCAGCCGTTCATCCAGACACAACACGCCAAGAAGAGATCAACATTCTTCCCCAAAGAGAATGGCAGGTTGGAAGCTCACCGGCGCCAAACCAGGCACGAGCGCGTTGCGCAAGATCTGTCTCGAATGACGTCGCGGACACATAGGCGGCCTCGGATTCCGCCCACTGCTTCAGCTCTGCGTGGAGCTGCGCGGCCGCAAAATGCGCGCGTGGGTGCGTTGGGTCTCCCCTCTGGATCCGCCTAACCAACGCCAGCGCAGCCGCCACGTCACCCCTCGCCCGCGCCTCCGCAGCCTGCCACGCGCAGACAACCTATACTTAGCCTTGAGCGCCTGCATGGCTGTAAGCCAACCCATGCCACTTGCCTCCAATTGATACACGGTATATGATGACAGGTACATTTAACTTAGCATGAGAGAGGAAAAACCAAAATTAGCACATTGAGGAAAAAAACTACCTGGAGGAAGAGCTGGGTGATGTCAGATTGGGCTGAAGTGCTCCCAGGCGTACTTTGAGCGCCCCAACTCTTCAGAGGCTCTGAATTCCTGCGTGGAGAGGGCAGCCCCAGCAGCTCGCGGATCTCCGGTCTCTGCAGTGCAACACCCTGGAGAAATAGACACACCGATGAATATAAGGTGCCGCCCTATTCCCAGATGACAATGGAGAGGCAGACGCCACCCTGATAATACAACAATGATATGTTCCTTTTTGGGCGATTACAACATAATGAAGCCTGCTCAGCCACACCAGAGTGCCCACAAGGAGCACAATCGATGCATCAGCCAGCTGCAAGCAATGTCACAACTGGGTCATTTCAAGTAAGTTTATTGAGCGCTCGCCCCTGGAGGGCCCTGAAATGCATCTGACAGTCTGAACAGGTGTCTAAGATGAAGTGTTGCAAGCTGGCGCACCTGGCCCAGGGAGAAAGTGGAGGAGGAGAGCCAGTAGACCAGAGCGCCATGCGGCAGGCCAAGAGCTATGGCCAGCACAGGCACAGTCACCCACTCCAGCACCGCCCTGGCCGCCCCCATCACATACGCCGCCACCGCTCCCTCGCCTGCGCCAGGAAACCATGCGGCACATGGAATCATGACATGCTTCCCCGATGCACAGGTCTTCTCTCCTGATCCACAACGTCAAGGCTGAAGTCCTAGAGGTGACTGCGCAGAGAGCAGCAGGACAGATTCTGCAGCAGCTGCCTCCACTTGCAGCCTCCTGACTTATACTTACATGCAAGGCAGGGATGATGCAGATCAGGTGCCCATAGGGGCAAGGACAAGCATGCCCCAGGCGGGTGTGGCATCTGTCTGTTTGGACACAGCCCAGACTTCATCAGGGCATCCATTAGGGCGCAATAGGTGAGAGGCGTTACAAGGAGGAGGGTGCACCTTTGGGGTCACTGGGAGAGACAGGCGCTGACCGGCCAAAGCTCATGTTGATGTTAGCAAAGAGCGCCAGGGCCACAGCGATGGGCAGTACTGCGCCCAGCTGGCCGTAGGGGAATGCTACAGCCGTCGACAGCGCATCCTGCACAGCAAATTGCATAATTCCATGAAATATATCCATATTCCCAGGAATAAGTACATTGACGCTTGTACCCTGCCTTGAGCTCACTGGTAATACTCATGCCGATGCTAGAAAGCAGCTGGTCAAAGCATTCTTCTCCACAGCTTGTTGGAGTCGACCTTGCAACCCTTGTTGTATGCAATCCATAAATGACGTTCTCGCAATGAGCACTGCCTTTGCAAAACTTTGCCGTCTGCCAGAAGCGCAGCGCGTGCATGACACCATCATGTGATTGGCCTTCAAACCCCAAGCCTGTCTTCGCAAGCTTTTCTGCATCTGTAGAGAAGGAACCATGCTTATCTGAGCCAAGCTAGAAAATGAAAGGGTGGCACCTGGCCCCAGTGGATGACAACAGCCGCCTTGGTGAGGTCTGGGAACCACAGCGCGCCTCCGCTGGCAAAGCCTGGCCAATCTGAGGCCGCCATCGCACGCGCTGCAAACACGCTAGTACCAAACACCGTCGCCTGTGCAGGAAGTACACAACTCACTACAGCATTCGCATGACGCTGAGGTGCATGCAGCTTTTAATCCCCTTGAGATTCCATGATACTATACATCCTTATGACTAAAAGGTCTGCTTATCTGGGCTGCTTAAATGGCAGCTCGCTTTGACAGGAGAGAGCTTCCTTTTCGATGCAGGCAGACAAAGAGGGCATGTTCAATTTCTCTAAAATAACACCAACGACAAATAACAATACTGTTGAATTGCATGTTGTAAAAGAGAAACGGTTGGGTGGTGTACAAGTCTCAACCTGTATTGCAGGCGAGCCTACAATCCAGGCAGGGTGGGGTGCGCCAGATCTGGCACGCAGCCGCCAATACTCCGCCAGTGTGTCGGCCACAGATATCGGCCGCAGCCCGGCGATGCCGCCTCTGTTTGTGGCCTGCCCATCTGCCCCTTTATTATCCCCCTCGTCATCCTGCTGCCTGTTGGCAGGCGGACCACCCTCTGCATCCACCCCCAACGCACCCCCTCTGTGAGCCCCTTTAGACTCCCCTTTAGCCTGCCTGGTTTCCTCCTGCTTTAGCCTGCCTCCTTCGACTTTTCTGCTGCCTGAAGGGCCGGCTGCATGGGCGTCCTGATCTGAGAGCAAGCGCGCCTGATTGAGAGCAGCCTGTGCTGCCAGTCCATGCAGCTGTGTTCCCTCTGCCTGTGCTGCTGCAGGTCTTGTCAATCCGGGTGTTTTACTGGAAAGGGAGCTAGCGGCTGCACTAGAATAGGGGCCAGGAGCCCTGCTACCAAAGCTGCTGTGGGTCTGTTGGGATGCAGAGCGCTGCGCTGCGCTCTGCTGTGCCTGCCGCCAGGTGGACCACAGCGCGGCTGATGCGCGCATCTGCTGAACTGACACGGGCAGCAGGGCCGCTCGTACGCCTGTCACGTAGCGCAGAGCGTCCTCAGATCAGGCGGATGCGATTGTGCAGCAAGGGAAAGTGCTCTGTCAGGTTCTCACCAACTGCAGTCAGCGACAGCGTCGCCCACCATGGCAGCCCTGTGTAGGAGTGCAGACCGTCTATCAAGCTCACGAAAGCCTTCGTGGTGGGCCAGAGAGTCTCAGGCAGCTGTGCCACTCTTTCTGGCATTCGATTTGCTGACTCTCTGCCCACTTATAAATTGCAAGGATTCAAATGTAACACGGTATCATGATGTATCTAAGATTCGTCGAGAAAATAGGAACTATATTCGCACTCCATGGATTCAAAGGACTGATCGGATGTATTATGGAAGGGATGTAAGGCGCACTCTGCCATGCTCATGCCGAAGGTCCTTCGAAATGACTAATACTCGTATTGTTGATAACAATCCGTTTCCTCCCACCAAATTGCAGACTAGTTCGTCGTTCAGCTCTCTGCTTTCGCCTCGATCCGTAAGTCAGCTTCCTGCATGCGGGAAGCTGGCAAAGGTTACGGGCAAGGACCGGGATCCATCAAAAGATGCCCCATACATTCGCCAATTTGATTTATGAAACAAAGATGCTGCCCACATCGCCTTTGTAGCAGACTTTTGTCCATCACTGGGCATCGAAAGGAGGAGTTAGGTGTCTGTCGCAGGCCACTGAAGGTAAGGGGGCACACTTACCATGCGTGACCCCAACACGGTCCTAACCCTGTCTCGAATTCGAACCTCAGACCAGCGGATTCTGCACATATATAACACGATAGTAATGACAGGCCTCGCCATCTATGGCCTGCAGTGCCTCTCGACTCCGTCCTGCATCGGTCCTACATGCGTTGAGCAGTCCGGCACACTGATGACCTTGTGTATACACATGAGCAACAAATGTCCTTATGCACGGCGTATGAGGTCATTGCAACCGACCCTAAGTGATTAAGGGGCCGTCATGCGTAATTACACTCTTAGATGTGCTGCCACTGAGATGCCGCCTGCAACGTGCAGGCGCAGCAGATCACCATGCGCACTCACGTTGTGGCGCTCTTGGTAGCTCTCAACGTTGTTTTTGCGAGCGCACAAGACCTGACAACAAACATCAAGGTACAGACGCCTTCCCCTTGCGCTCTTGGGGTGTCAGTCCCTTACAGGTTGACCGTAGGCATCCCTCTACATTTCAACTTCATCAGAAGCAGTCTCCAGTCAAAATATGTTACAATCAAAATGATGAGTCGATATTGGCCATCTTCATCTAGCTCACTGACTGCTTTGCAGGCGCCCATCACCATCCCCTTTGACAGATCCCTGCGGCCCCAGACCACCTACCTGGTGTTCGACAACCTGAACAACTATGGCCCCATTGACATCCGCGTGGCAGACAACTACACAGGCAACCAGCCCTCTCAGGTCTGGAACTCCCCCGCTCCTTTCGCCTGCACTGCATTGTTGCACAATTCCTCTCGCTGTGCATGCCGTCTTGACCTCAAGATATTGGTGCAGAACTGGTGCACCCTCTGCTCTTGCCAACGTGCCAAACTTCTACACCCTTGTTATCAAATTCTGGATGCCTGCACATGGCAATTTATAAAGCGGGTGGGGCTGTGGCTGACGTGGCGCAGACATTGCAATGTGCAGAAATTGACAGTCATGTGCTTGTGATGCAGATCCATTTGTCCCTTGCCGGCCCCAACTCCTACTGGGTGATGTGGGCTACAGGCCAGAGCAAGGTAATCCTTGGCAGCGCTCCTAGCCTCAGCATCACCTCCACTCACCAAACATTACTGTGCACACTCGATTTACCATCATTCAAATCTGTGATGCCCATTTTCAATGCATGACCAAAGTGCAATCATGTCCAAAAGCTCTGCTCTGGGACGAGGCTTGAAGGGGCTTGTGGAATTTGGCAATGCTGAAGAGGTAGTTCTAACGGTACCGCATGTGCTTGCCAGATTGGCACGGGCTACCTGCAGCCCAACAACCCTAACAGCGTGGCATCCATCGTGCAGTATGGCTTAAGCAAAGACAAGCTGGAATTCACTGCCTCTGGCAATGCTGAGGTGGGCCCTCTCAACACCAGCCCTGCAGAAACACCAAATCCCACAAGAACTTGTCTGCCTTCACCTGCACGCTGATGTGTTCTGCCAATCAACTTGTTTTCTCACATGAAAGAGTCGGTGCATTGCAAAATGGACCCTAGAGGACTGCTCAGTGAAAGGTGTGGCCTGTCCTGTGTGCAGGTGTATGACCAGATCTACATCAACTTTGACCCCAACAGGGCCGGACTGGCCTCCACGCCCAATGCCACAAACTACACATCCCCCATCCTGCACTCAACACAGCTGCGCGATCTCGTGCCTGGGAAGAAGTACGCCCGGCAACCCACCCCCATATCCTGCGCCTAGATGCCAAGATTCTTCATCTTGATGATGCCCTGTCAAATTAAAGGACCAGATTCTGAAATTGAATTGCTGAGAAGCTCCAGTGCTCTTGCTTTTCCACTATCCGGCAACTCACTGTGGCATGAACAGATTGCGCCCTATACTGCCTTTTTGGAAATGATCAGCCTTTCTCTTCAGGTTGCAAATATCAATCAATGCAGTGTTTTTCTGTTCGCAGTTACTACTACCGCGTCGGTGACGGTGTTACCTTCAGCCAGATCTACAACTTCACCTGCGTGCCAACCAAGGGTGCGCCCGCTGCTCCCTCCTTGTACATTTCAACCAAACGACATGTGCACCATTTTTATGGACATGCTCAGACCGCTGCCCATTTCTATCCAATTCATGTGCCGTGCCCCATCATCCTATGATGGACCCAAATCAGTTGGCGGTTCTAGAGGCTCATTAGTGATTTCGGCATGTGCGCGCAGGTGCCACGTTCCCCCAGAGGCTGCTGCTGGTGGCTGACTGGGGCCTCTCCCTCAACAGGTACCGCAAAGCTGACCTCAAATCACATCACCCACAAGCCCTCAGCTGCTGCATGGCATGCACCAGCCTTGCCGGGGGCCATATGTGGATTAGTCATGCAGGATTAGTCATGCACTGTAGCCGATTTGGCCTGAGCGTTGCCTGTTTTGGCGCAGCACGACCACGCTGTACCACCTGCAGCGGTCATTGGAGCAGTCGCCTTCCGCCACAGCGCTGCTCAACATCGGCGACCTCTCCTACGCTGGTAACCTGTCCTTAACTCGGTCTCTCTATCTTCCTGACTTGCTCTCGTCGGCTAGAGGACATCCCCCAATAGCTTGTTGTGGGCTCAAAACCTGTTGCTTGGCATTGGCCTTGTTTCGGTTAGTCTTCTTGTCTACGTGCCAAAGCTCTGTCACGTGTGCACATGAGCTCAGCCCTTGCCATGCCATGCTTGTGTTAGGACCCATTCATCTCTTGCGCATCTAGGCACGCTTCAAGCCTCAGGCTTGCTCAAGCGGCACAGTTGTTTAGCCGCTCAGACATTGCCGCATGTGCATTGCATGCGTATCACAGGAACAGAAGAGCCGTTGTCACTCATTGGATCACACACTTGATCCTGACGGCCAGGTTATGTGGATTTTCAGATGACAGGGATACAAATGGCAAGTACTTTCAGAGCGCAGACGGCGCCTGGATCTACAATGGCAACGAGGGGTTCACATCCAAGACCTTCCAGCCGGTCTGGGATGCATGGCTGCGCCTCATCCAGCCCCTGGTTGCCACTGTGCCCATGATGGCAACCATTGGTGATGCACCTCCCTCGTCTTAGCTATATCTTGCATACCTCAACCCTTAAGAGCAAATGTGAAAGCTGCTATAAGCTTTCAGGAGTTTCTTAGATGCAGTCAGCTCAGCAAATGCGGTCTTGGGGGCGCACTACTTAAACCATGGATATCTCGTTGAAGAAACATTCATTGGATCGGTGAGCAACAATGAGAATGGGCCCTTGCAAAAAGCTAAGGAGCAAAGTGGGGAGGTGTGTGTATGCAGGCAACCACGAGATCGAGCAGCAGAATGGCGTGCTGAGTAATTTCCTGGTCTCCTACGAGTCCCGCTTCAAGGTGAGCTCCTGAACAACCTACAAAGTGCATGCAAATAAAGAAAGTTAGTTGGTTACTGTTTGAGGTACTGATCTGTGCGTAATATACATCACCAGCACCCTCAGATATTAATCTTTACTTTTGCATCTGAGCAAAGTGTGTTGGTGCTGCGCAGAATGCTGCTCGTTCCAGCAGCTCCCGGAGCTTCCAATACTACTCGGTGAGTTTCCACTCTGCCTCATTCAAATTCATATTTGAAAGGCAGCTTTGCTCCTTACGATATCCTCCGATATCACTTTTCGTCTGTGCTTTCACTTATGTACATAGGAGGAATGCAGCAGCTACTCGCTCCCTGCTTCCTGCTATTTTGTTGACAACTCTGCTCAAGTAGCAATGTGCATCACAACATTTGTGACAGAGTAAGGTCTTAAAGGGGAATTACATTGTTCTCCACCCCTGTGAACATGTGCCGGCACATGCGCGCAGGTGGACGTGGGCCCAGTGCACAACATCTTCCTGTCCTCATATGCTGACTACACCGTGGGTTCTGCCCAGTACACCTGGCTCCTCAACGACCTGCGCAGCATCGACCGCACCAAAACCCCCTGGTGACAGTGCTTCCTCGATCTTGGCTCCAGCAAGAAGGGACTCACCCACAGTGGCTGGCATTTCAACGAGAAAGTTTCAAAGGCCCTGCTCTGTTCTGTGCGGTTGCTCCATAGTGGCTTGCTGCAGACACCAAGCTGGGTGCAGCAGGGCATATATAGAAGCACCTCAATAATGGCGAGAAATTTGCATATCCATTGGGCAAGGTCTGCTGCATGTGGCAAGCAAACACGGCTCAACAGAGACTTTACAAACATGGCTCTCAAGAATGTTTTGGTCTTGAGACGGCAAAAACGGTGCAAAGGCGCTCAGGTGAGCTCATGTCATGTCTGCTGCTGCAGGGTGACTGCGAGCACACACCACCCCTGGTACACGACTGACACGTCCTTCAAGGAGTTTGAGCAGATGCGGCTGTCCATGGAGCCCCTGCTGTACCAGTTCGGAGTGGATGTCTTTTTCAACGGTGCACACTTGTGGCAATTGTCTGCCTGACAGATGTGTATACGCATGCAATGTTGCATGGCTTACGGCCCGGCGAAGACATCGTGGCATCGCGATACTGGAAGATGAGGCTCATGCAAAAGCTGCCCAGCATTGCTGGCTGTCACATGCTCTTGCGGCTGCTACTGCTGCTTCAGTTCCAGGCATGCAGAGGACATTGCAGACCCCTTGCAGATTGGCAGATAACAACATTTACGGTTGACATTTATTTAGACCATGCTTTGGACTGACGGTGCATTTGTGAATGTGCAGGTCACGTGCACTCTTATGAGAGGTGAGCTCACCATGCTTATGTGCTCTGCAAATCTCAGTCTTGCAGCCCATGCATTGGCAAGCATGCATGCATTGCTCTGCATGCATGCATTCAACAGCTGCTGTTGAACAGCACATGCAGATGCCTCCAGAGCTGTTGGGATTGAGGAGAGATAACACTTTTGTTTCTAGAAGAGGAGGAAGAAGGAGGAGGACAAATCACGCTGAGTATCATTACATTGACACTGTCCTAATAGCTCAATCAAGGGTGATCTGGTGCTCTTCTTGTGCAGGATAAACCCGGTGTATGACTACAAGCTGAACAAGTGTGGTCTGGTGCACATCACCATCGGCGATGGCGGCAACCAGGAGGGCCTCTCGGGCCTCAACTACCTCGCCAGCTCCAACGGCGCAGACCCTCTGGCCCACCGTGCGCTGCCCCTCTGTTCTCCACAAGAGCAGGGAATTGATCGAAAGTCCTCTACACCATGTCTACTCTATTCATATGGAAAGCAACCATCACCACACTGGCATGCCGGTAGATGTGGAATCTACCATGGAAAAGAAAGTCCAACAGGAAATGTTTGTTTAGTATAGCCTAGAGAGCGCAAGAAATATTGTCTGATGCAGCATGATTGCAAATGTTGAGCATGGCAGCACATGGTGAGCTGGTGGGCAGGTCTCTGCAGCCCTCGGAAGGCCTTGCGCTCAGAGCTCAGTTTTGTCGCACACCCGCTGCAAGAGGCATGAATATTTTGGTGTGCCTATGCGCAGCAAGCCTATCTTCAGGAGCCCGGCTGTGTTTACAGAGCTTCCTCAAGCATCCTGGCAATCAACAAAATTGTGTGGCGATGTGCAGTGTACCAGGACACGCTCAACGGCTGCCCCACCCGCTCGACTAACCCGGCGGTCAACGACGCGGCGCGCATCAACTCCACCAACCCCCGCGCATTCCGCCCCACCGGCATGACTCCCCTGGACGGCAACTCCAACCGCAATCTCCCCCTCAACTCGACTTTCGACCCCTGGTACTACTACCAGCTGTCGCCCACCTATCAGGTGAGCTGCCCCACTTGCAGTCTGCTTTGTAGATAATTATCTGCTGTGGCAACCCTTGATATAACTTCTTCCCAAATGCTGCTCCCAGTAGTCTTGGGAGGGAAGAGTATGGAGGATGCCTCATGTCTCAAAGGGCGGACCTCAGTAAAAACGTTGTCCTGGAAGTTTCCAGGACCTGCATGCTTGAGACTGAATTTGCAACCCGGATTACTTGAGTCATGCCGCCACTAGACAATCCTTGTCTTGCAAGAGGGCGTCAGAGCGTAGATGGGAATGACTGTTCACCTTGCGCAACAACAAAAAATCTCTGCGCAACAACAAAAAATCTAGTCCTATTCAATACCAGCAAGGGGCAGGGCATCTGAATCATACCATGAGATATACTTGCGAGCAACATTTCTAAGAGCTGCATAGCAACGGTGCTGGTCTGCGCGCAGGGCACTGGCAACTCGACGGGTGCGACGGCGCAGCAGCGGGCGGCGAACCCGCGCGGCTACTGCTGGGCGGAGCAGCCCCCGTGGAGCGCCTACCGCGAGTCATCCTTCGGCCACGGCACCCTGGATGTCCTCAACGCCACCCACGCCCTCTGGTGCGCAGCCTCTTCCTCCGCCAATTGCCATCCTTCAACCTGCAGGCATCTCTATCATATCTAGTGATATATTTTGAACAGCCAAGCATGCCACATTTGCTCTCAGTGCCAACGATTTCCTCTTGCAGGTTCTTATCGGCAGGCTTTGTGACAGTACCTCTAAGGGTTGCATTCCAAGACACTGCCGGCATGACTGTTTTATTTAATTATTATTATTACACGGATTTCCTGCCAAAAGGCTTGGTATGTCCTGCAGACAAGCTGCAATTAAGGGCTTCTTACCCCTTGTTGGACTCGCCAGATCCTAGCAAGACCCAATCAAACGTGGGCACGGTGCTCAGTACTTATACCGCCCCCGCCAACCGCGGCCGTATAGTATGCATGATTGTATACATGCATGGAAATAAGCATCCGAATATAAGAGTCAAAAAGGCATGTCTCTGCTTGTCGCTGCATGGTTTGAAACCATGCATGTCATGTCAAATGGTGTGCCATGTGTGCAGGCACTGGCTGCGCAACCAGGACGGCCAGGATGGGGCTCAGGCGGTGGTGACCGACCCCATCTACATATTCCGCGACCCCTCCTGCAACAACAAGCAGGTGCGCGCACATCGCCCGCACATGCACGCAGCCTATATGCCTTCGTAAGTAGCTTGTGATGCATGTGCCAAACCTTTTTGGTCTGCGCCTGCTTATTATACTCAGCTCTGCTTCTTCAATGTTGATGGCCATGGGCGGGAGGCTATCATGTGCTACCAAAAACAGCCCCTGAGGCCTTGGTAGTCTTCAGGATTCTCATGAGGCTGTCCCTGCATGGGGGTCTGGTGGTCTATGCACCTACACCGACGTACATGTTATCCAGCAACCAGTGACATTACCCATGATGCCCTGATTTTCTGCGCAGGGCGTGCAGCAGCCGCCTGTGGTTGAGCCACCGGTCACAAAGGCGCCCGGCAAGCTGCAGAGGATCATTGGGGACCTGGTGGGCCTGAGGAAGGACTCGCTCGGCTTCCAGCAGCTTCAGGCGGCCGACCCTTTCGAGGCTGTGCTCCCCGTGCAAGCAGAGCAGGGCTCTGAGGGCGCCCCCCTGGCTGCCTTGACAGGTGAGCTGACCCCTTTGCTGATGATCAGACATTTCTGCATGCAAGCCATCGATGTGTGGCACAGAGGGATGCGAGGATATTGTGTGCATCTGCCAGAGGAGCTCAACAGCCAGCTGCTTGAAGCATGGCTGCAAAGAGCTGTGCTTGAAGTTGGGACCCCTCGCAAATTTTGACCTTTGCAAGTGTGCAGAGCTCGTCTCGTGCAGGTTCACTCGTTACCAACTGCTGTGACGAGGCTATATTTTTCTGTCCGCATGTCATTTTACCGAGAGCGCAGCTGGATTACTGAGAGCGCAGTTGGTTGCAGCCCACCAACAATACGAACAGCATCTTTTCCTGTTCCTGCTGCGCAGACTCAACCCCAGCCGTCCCTAGCACCGGACCCTTCAACACCTACAACCCTGCCGACCAGGGGCAGGACATCAACGAGAACCGCGCGCATTGATTCGCGGACTCTTCTTCTGGATACGCGCATTGTATTGAATGCGCACCAACATGGACACTGCGGATTCCTTTGATCACCCCTTCTGGATAACGCCAGAGATAGTGGCAGGCACTACAATCAGCCGGAGTTCAAATGACAGCACTCTTCAAACAGACTCTCGTTTGACTCCAGTCGTGGCGGTTACTGGCGGGCAGCGCAGTCACTATTGTGCTCTGCATGCTGCCTGTGCTGGCGTCCTTTCAAGATCAGAAAAGGGGATATGCCGGCAGAAGACTCTGTGCGCGCTGCCCAAGGAGAAGCCTTGTCAAGGCAGTTCAGCGCTAATAGACGCATGTCCAGTCATGGCTCGATCAACACAAGGCTTTCGCCTTGCTTCAGACCAGCACAGTGTTGGTTCCGCCTTCTGGGCGGTAGCAGGAGGCCCTTGACTCTGCATGCAAGTGCGGTGGATGAAAGCACTGAAATGAAAGTATTTTTTGGCTTTGATTGGTAGACAGGACAGGAGAACTATTGAGTATTCTTTCATGCTTGATGTGCGACGTACTCATGGCATTAAAGTGATCTACCGCGTAGCAATAGTATTGGATAGATAGATGAGTAGGGCAGTCATTTCGCCAGATGGAGTTCTAGATCTAGCTAGCTACAAGACTCCATTAATGCATTTATATTCAATTTTTAGAAGTTTCGGATGCCGGAAAGCAGCTTCTTGTAGTGACAATCGTGCCGGGTGCCATTAAATACTGGCAAGCTTTCAAGAAGCTCCACAATCTGAGCCTTCATCCTTGAAACGAATCAATGTGTTACAAAATGGTGGCAGATGCATCACACATGAATCGTGAGCAACGGCACAGCTCCACAACGCCACAAGTATCTGTGTGAAATTAATTATTACTTACTTCAGCAACGTGCATATTCACATGCAATCACAGTTCATGCAGAAAACTCAGGATGCTGCCAATCACTTGAATTCTGTTGCCTGCCCACCATGTTCTAGGATAATTTCGTCATGCTACTTGTCTATTCAAAGTCATCACTCCTGCCAACAAACATGGATCATATTCTCTAGACATGTTCACGCAACACTCTGCTAAGTTCCTCACACTCTAGCTAAGCGATACTGCAAAGTTTCAAAAATGGTGGGGTAGAGAACTTCCATCTTCACACCCAAATAAATGCACAGTACAGGTGCAGACAGGCACATGACACTGATGTGCGTTATTCAACTAGCTCACCAAACACATGAGGCCATTTTGATTGCACTTAGGCAGGCCCAGCCTGACAGAGTGATCCGGGAAAGATGCGCGAGCATGCGCCACAAGAAAACTTTATTCCAGAGAAAGAAATAGAATACTCCGGGAGGGCGGCCCTCGGCTGAGCCAACTTGCATCTAGAGGATGCAATGCACGTTCTCCCTCTCAGTGCACCCCTTATTTTCTGAGGTGCAGGCCTGGCCACTAGCGCGAGTGAGGGCCAAAGGTGAAAAGCCACGCAAAAAGCAGAATCCTACTACCCAAAGCATGGAGCGGGAAAATATGCACTGACTGTTCCCCGCAAGATTCCCGGTGATGGATCACCTATCATGGCTGTGATATGAGCTTGCACACTGAGCAAACTGTGGAAGAGTGGTGGAAAATTCTGGCGGTCTGGTCAGCTGTGTTGAACCCAGGGTTCACACATCCTGCGCAGCTGCTCCTTCCCACAATGCACACTCAAACCTTCCCTTGGCAGCTTGCCCACCTCAGATTATCTTGCGATTTATCATTATTCTCTCCCCCCACACCGGCACATCTAGGCTGGTCATATCCCCTGGGAGGGGACCCACCCCCTAATATCACCCCTGGACCCTGCCTTCCCCGCCCCAAACTTGAGCCTTGGGGGCGCATTCAGGCAGCATGTTTCCGTCCACTCCCTCTCACGTCCCCGCACCCCCTTCCTTGACGCAGCCCCCATCTTGCCTGGAACCATGCAAGCTCATCACCGCCCTCCCACAAAGCCGCACTCTCTTGCTCGGCAGGGGAGCCTGGGGAGCAGTAGCTGGGGCAGGCAAGTCAGGCAGCAATGCCATTCAAGCCATTGTGCGTGGCCGGCGCGGCGGCTGCGGCTGCGGCGGCCGATTTCACCGGCGCGGCGGTGGCAGCTGCGGCGGCGACGGCGGCTGCCGTCTCGGCGGTCTGATGCTGGGGGGCGATGGGGAGTAGGCGGTGCGTGTACTTGATGTGGGCGTCCTTCTCGACGGTGTGCCCCGCACCGCGTGCCACCCACTTGGAGGTGAGCAGACCTTCCACTCCCACCGGCCCGCGCGCGTGTATCCGCCCCGTGCTGATGCCCACCTGCCACCAGACAGCTTCATTCAGTACGCAGTAAATACAGGATCTCAGGCTCCTGTGAACCAGGCAGCTCATTTCAGCGGGCAGCTCATTTCAGCGGGCAGTCCCAAACAGATGATGTTGAGGAGACTTCTGCCTCAGTGGGTGCTTATTGAGAGGGGCTGCAGCAAGGGAGCCTGCAAAAGCAAAGGCTGATTGCCTTTACCAAGGACCCATGTCCGGGCTTGGATTCAAGGCTGTACACCAAAAAGCTTTGCTATAATCGGCAAAAGCGAACATCTCTTTGGAGGTAGAGACTCCCGACCTCAAAACTCCTGCCAATTTCCCTCCTGGTAGCTCTGTTTTGAAGGCTTGATGAAGCTACCAGTAATGTGCAACTACTGCAAGCGTCCCAATCGCCAGAAAGACAAGCACTGGGGGCGCATGCTTGTTGTATGGTGGAGCATGCCGGCAGCTGTTGCGCTACTAGTAACGCTGCATGAAAGGTAGAGAATCCCAGGGGAAACTAGGAGCAGGGTGCCACCTCTGCGCCGAGACCGAAGCGGAAGCCGTCGGCGAAGCGCGTGGATGCATTGTGGAAGACGCATGCGCTGTCCACCTTGCGCAGAAACTCCTCCGCCGACGCCTTGTCCTCTGCGCGCATGCAAGATGTCCTCAGACAGTTTTACAGTCCGTTACACGCCACATTCCAAGATATTCTGCTGTTATCGTCATTACCAAGCAACGTGCATGAAGAACATCCCTGATAAGACACACTCACGACCCTGCAGGCAACTGGACTCAGCAAGTGAGCGCCCTCATTGCAGTTCGGTCCAAATCAAGTATCTTTATAAAAGATCATTGGCCAGTCACTGTCTTGATGTAGCTAGATGGATGAACAAAACATGAATTTACAGTCAGGAAAGCTTGCTGGCTACGCGGAGGCACTCGAGAAAATATGAGTCTGAAGGAAGGATGCGCACCGGTGATGATTGCCTCGGTGTGGCCGGAGCCGTGGGCGTGGATGTGCGAGATGGCCTCGTCCATGCTGGACACCAGCTCCAGCGTGAGCGCCAGCGATCCGTACTCGTGCTTGGCCGCCGGCGCCGCGTCGAGGCCCATCTGCTTCACCGCGCGCTCGCCGCCCAGCACCGAGACTCCCGCCTCGTGCAGCGCCACCTGGCGCAAAAGCACAAAGGAAAAAGTGAACTTCTGTGCTGAGCTTGAACAAGCAACCACTGATGTAGCCGCCTCGCATAGCGCCACAAGATTGGTCAGGCGCAGCGCAGACTGAACTATTCCAAAGGGCCTGTGAGCGTCTGGAACCAAAAGAATGCTGCAGTGAACCTAGACAAGTATTTATGGCTTCTTCTAGAAGAATTGAGTAAACCACAGAACTAATAAAGTTCTCCAGCTGCAGCATCCTTGCTGATCCCAGGCTCACAGGCACCTCTAAGAACAAATTTCACAGCGCTTCCTTCACAGGAGAAAATCAAGCCAGGCATTGAGTCAGCTCGAATAATTGGCTGCAAACGGTGTAACTTTGCATCTAATTGACTGGCACATTTGGGTATTATACTTTGTATTTGCTGGATGCCAATTACTGCATGCCTTCACATATATTTCCTCTCCTACTGTTACCATCCTGCATGATTGTGTGTTCAGTTTCCGCAGCACTGATCACTGGCTGACTTACCACCTGACTAACCCAGTGACTGGTTGGACAGACAGACTGACTGACAAGGGCGCCTGCACACCTGCAGCTGGTAGAGCTTGGGCCCGAAGAGGGACTCGTGCACGAGGACCTTCTCCACAGCGTTGCATGCAGCCGGGTAGTCGACCTTGGCGTCTACCACAACCCTGCATGCCTCGTCAATGTCGGCCGCTGCGTCGATGTAGATGTGGCAGATGCCATCCGCGTGGCCCATGACCGGGATCTTGGTATTCTGCTTGATGCTCGTCACCAGCGCGTTGCCTCCGCGGGGGATCACCTGAAGGTCAGTCATCGCCTCACGGTCAGCCCCTCGCTGCAGAATGGGTGTACGCATCTAGAAGCAAACAAGAGACACGCTCCTGATGATGCTGGCATGCAGGCATGCTCTCAGCCCAGGCCGACTCTGACAAGTGTTTCTCGAAGGCCATGGGCAGAGTGTTCTTGAAAGAAAGCAATGAGCTTGACTGGCAGCGTGAGAGCCATCCCAAGGGATTTCCATGCATAATCCCCTCCTCCTGTTTAACATGGTCTGCGGGGCTTGGAAGAGCAACAGGTGCAGGGGTCCGTGTGGTTGACATCAGCGCGCACCAGATCGATGACATCATCGAGCTTGAGCAGGTCGCGGATCTCGTCGCGCGTGTTGATAAGCGAGACCAGCCCCGGCCCCACCTCGGGCGCCACAGCCTCCACAGCCTCGCTGATGATGCGATGCAGCAGCTCGTTGCTGTGCTTTGCCTCGCTGCCGCCCTGCGCACATACAAGCCCCATATTGACTACAAGCATTCATGACATATGTGAAGAGTGCCCACATTTCTACCCATGTACGAGTGTCACACGCACCTGCATGAAGAGATCTGACCACAGAACAGCGCACGCTAAAACCATGATTGCCAGATGTCACAGCTGCGAGAACCACAGCAAGCTAGCGGACGCACCATATATAGTCCAAAATTGCCAAGTAGCTGGCATGAACTGCAGAACAAAGGCGTGCAGCCGTTTGCCAACAGTGGCATTGCAGGGGCCACAGGGGAGATCTGAGAACAGGCTGCAAGAGGCTGTGCAGCATGCATGGAGGCCGTCAATATATGGGCAGCGTGCCTTGAGCAGGAGGCCGTTGCCGGAGCGGATGGCGAGGGAGGCGATCTGCGGCAGAGCGTCGGGCCGCGCCTCAAAGATGATCAGCAGCACGCCGATGGGCGTAGTCATCTTCTCCAGCGTCAGCCCCTCCGCGATCTCCATCCGGCTCTGGACCTGCGCACACAGAACCAGCAAGCCACGTCAACCAAGACATGTGAAACAAGCGAGGCGGTCATCGTGCGGCATGCGCAACCTATCCCGAGATGGACGAAGCCTGCTGCAACGCTCAATTCGAGTGTTGAACAGCCTGCTAAACGCCAGCAGGAGGTCAACATGTACTGCATGCCAGTAAGGCCAACTAGGCTCAGGGTGAATGTTACAGTGCAGACACATCATACAGTAGCAATCACACTGGACCGGAAAAACCCCATCCTGGCACACATGACGGCACGACTGGCTTGCTCTAAGTCCTACAACGCCACCAAGATGTACTGCACAAGTTACTGACAGGCTCAAATATGCGCCGAGAGTAGGAAGCGGGCTTGCCTTGCGCAGGGGCTCGTCCTGGTCAGCGATGGCACGGATTCCCTGCACAAGCGTGCGGATCTTGGCCGGCTTGAGGCGCAGGCGCTGCAGCAGCGTGGCGTCGACCTTCTTGCGCTCGGCCGCCGCCACGTCGCGCATGTTGCGCTCTATGATGAGCTGCTCATTGCTCTGCAGGTCATCCGCTATCTTGCGCAGTATTCTCACCCGCGTCTGCGCGCAGCCGGGACAACAGTTGTAACATAATGCCACTCGCTGTGACTGCAATCACTGCGCCCTGTTCCTGCTCGTTCTGGACGAATCGTCCCATGCAGGCATTGAGTCCCATACCCACATCACCTACACTCAACGCAAAGGGCCATCCGCATACTTGATGCTGGTTGCCTTCCTCATGCTAACAAGCAGCCTTTGAGGCAGTCCCAGTTGCTCTGGGCATGCAACCCAACTCCCCAGCAAACTCAAACATCAAACAAAGGCATTGGGGACGTCCTGACAGGCAGAATGGCGGCCCGGTGCTTGCAGCCCAGTTGCCTCAGGCTTGCAAGAACGCCTGGCCACCCTACAGCATGCTGCTGCTTGACATCAAAGCGAACACGTCCAATTTTGCATGAAACGTACTGCCAGCAGGTGCCGGCAGGTGCAGCGCACCTCTGTGGGCAGCGATTGGAGCTTGCGGGAGGCGGTGCGGGCGGCGGTGGCGCAGTCGCGAGCGGTGTCGGCCGAGTCGCCGCCGTCGTCGGAGCCGGCCGTGCTGGTGGCGCGCGAGGCAGCATCCTCCGCCTCCACTGCCTCCCTGTTGAACAGCGTTCCCTCCTGCATCCCTTCCATCACCTGCCCCCACATGCCAAGCGCGCCATGAGCACATGCCAGCCCATGACAGGCGCCACGTCTGCTCAAACCCCCTCTTGTTCAGGCTTCTGTTATTCTTCTCCTTCTCTTGCAACCACGGCCACGCACCACCTGCTGTAACTATCCAAAAACTGAGCACATCGAAGCATTGCGCGCGGCGACACGAAGTTCGATATGAAGATTAGTGTACGGAAAGCCGGAAAGCTCCCGCAAAGTAGCGAATGTTTCAGAGGCAATCAACCTTGGCACCCTCTGGAATACCCAGACAGCCTCTAAATACATACTCATAGTGGGCAGAGCCCAGGACAAGGATATGAGCCCGGCAGCACAGAAACACAAATATATTGAACCCTTCCCCTCGGAACAGGGTAGTGGTGTTCGAATGAGAAGCCTCACCCGCAGGAGCACGTTGGGCTCCTTGCCATTGGCGATGACGGTGGTAACTCCAGCCTGCGCTGCGTCCCATGCCGATGCAACCTTGGCCTCCATGCCCCCGCGGCCAACAGTCGACGCGCCGCTGAATTGGAAGTGTTCCATGATCGCCGGGTTGAAGGTGTGGATCACCCTGCGCACATGCCTCACTGCTTAGTCTACTTCTTAACGAGCCGCTTTGCGACTCCGGCAAAAGTCGCCGTTTCAAATTTTGCATGCAACAGCAGGATTGACAAATACAGGCAAGGCATGTCTTTATAGGTAGAACACACACAGATGCTCGAGCAGGGTGGTCATTGATGGTGCAAGCCGGGCTAGAAGGTAGGACAATGCGCCATAGCAGGGCCCCTCCTGGTATGCGGTGGTTGGCAGTTCCAGGACCAGGGCAAACACCAGCATGACTCAGAGACAGAACCGGGCTCAAGAAGACACATGGGGTGCGGTGCAAAAAGGAGGCTCACTTGGAGCTTCGGTCCTTTGGCGGGCCGTCCAGTAGGCCATCCACATTGGTGAGCAGCACGAGGAGGTCTGCATTAAGCTCCTTGGCGAGTTCCTTGGCCAGGCTGTCATTGTCTTGGAAACCAGTGTTCCCATCCTGCGCAGACACATCGTTTCTTGATGCCCGTTTTGCCGTCTCTGAGCTACAACTTACGGCACATGATAAATGGCAAGCGTTCTGCAACACAAGGTGCAGTAAGTGACAATGTGGGCCACCTGTTGGGTTGATTAAGGCCCCCAACTTCACCACTGTGGCAAGGCACTGCCTGATTGACCATGCAGCATGGAAGAAGCATCTAAGAAACGAATGAAGGTTGGAACGCTGCTTTTGAAATCTTGGCCAAGCTGCCCGGGGCGTTCGTCCTCACCCAAATACCGTGCAAGATGAAGGCAGGCATACAGTGCATGCACACGGTGAAATAAACATGTCAAGAATCCCCGGGTGTTCACACTCTCTGGTCTGGCAAGGAAAATGGATGCGGGTAATCAAGTCTCTCCCAACCTGAGTAGCCCACATCTTGCAACACCCGCACTCCACTCCATGTTCCTGGCACTCCATGTCTTTTGCATCCCTGTCTTGAAGCATGCCACAGGCTAATCTAAGCTCCTCCAGATGCCAGGGTGCAGGGGCATCCAAACTGGGAAGAGAGGGGACAGATAAGTAGAACCCACCACGTCCTTGCTGCGGTCGGAGATGGCATCATTCTCATTAAAGACGGGGATCACGCGCGCGACCGACAGAAGCTCCTCGGTCGTCTCTCGCAGATTGATCTTGAAGTTCTCGTCCCGGAAGTCCCGCGGCGTCACCAGCAGCTGACTCGCCTGCAGCGCAAATTCAAATATCTCTGTACACTGTCTTTTGCACTTGTATTTGAAAATTTTAAATGCCAGCTAAGAAGCGCGCTCTGTTTCAGGAGGAGCCGCGGCAGTAGTGGAGCAATGCCAGGACCTTAATGTCCAACCTCACTCCATCATTGAATGCAGGCCGACATAACCATGAGACATGCATGAAACATCACTGGTGCGCTGAGCTCTGCACACACGTCTCTAGTCCTGCATGCCTACATCGAACCAAAGTGGTGTGACAAAAGTTTAGCTGGCTTGCCTGCAGATCCATCATGGCAAAGAGTGTGTCGTACAGAGCCATGAGCCCGCTCTGTCCCGCCGATGCGGCCGCACGATCTGCACAGCATTGAGTTATTGCTCAGAGCCTGTTGCATTGACTCCCTCCTCACTTTGCATAACTGACACTCCTCAACCAGCTTATAATGGCTTGATGCTGGCTTCTACACCTACAAAACTTGAGGGACCCTTGCACCCCTGGTAATGCAAAGTTGTTTTTTCATGCAGCGTGTCAGAGAGCCGCTGACAAAATGAAAACGAAGCGAGGCCACCTAATTTGAAAAGAAAGCGCCATAGATCAAATTAAATACACTCCTGACACCCTGCGAGTGCTATCTCCACACCTTGCTTGTCCTAGAGGCTGCCTGGAAATGCGGCAGGGCGGGCACTTGAGGACAGAAAAGGGTTGTGCGCATGTTGAGCACATGGCAGGCACGGAAGAGGAGGAAAATGTACGAAGGGAGCTATCTGCAGCGAGCAGCGACTCACTGCAGATAGAGGTGGTGGGGGATCCCGAGTTGATCTGCATCTTGAGGGGACTGCTGTTGAGCACATGCTGGTGGAACAGTTTCTGCCTGCCCACTGTCACTGCTCCACTGGTCACCTGAGAAAAGCACCCTCTTCAGCACCTTGCTTGCATGCCATGCCGAGCCCAGGCCATGTCAAATTTACCCAACAAATCATGCAACACAGGACATTCCTACAAGGGCATTCCCTACAGAGATTGCTTGTGATTTCTGTGCCAGACAACTGTGATTTGATGCACCACTCAAGTCTGTAAGGGGTGTATACCAGGATGACTTGAAGGTCTTTGGAGACCAGTGCCTCAATCTGCTCCACCAAGGCACCCAGCCTCCCCACTGCCAGCCGCTTGTCTTGCCTGGTCACCACCGCTGTTCCCACCTACGAAGATCACACCCTTGATTCAGTCAGGCAAAGTGTTTCTTACTGCCCCTCCCCACAGTCCCCTCCTGGCAGTGGGGGGCTAAGGTGCTGGCCCCCCTCAATCTCCACAAGGCAACAGATGCCAACACCCATTGCAACCAGACAGATTGAGAACTCTCAGCGCAGCCTCTCCTCACATGGTGCCTTTGACACAATGAGACAGGCTCATGGACAGGATCATAAGCAGCCATTGGGGAAAAAAATATGTGCAAGGACTGGTGGGGCTTGTGGTTGACAAGCTACGGCTGTGTGTGATCAGAAGCTACAGCTGTGTGTGATGAGAACCTACAGCTGTCTGTACAAGGTAAGCAACAGCTGCTTCCAGTCCGCACCTTGACAACTATTCTGCGGGCAGAGCGGACGCAGAAGCGCGTTGGGTGGGGTTCTCCATACAATCTTTCTGAGTCGTCCAGGAATTTCTCTGCCACGCTCAAGTCTCCTGTTCAAGAGCCACACTTTTGTATATATTTAGCACTTTGGCGTAATATTGGCAGGCAGCCCGAATATCCTTTACTGCAGCACCCTGTACTTGTAAAGGGATCACTGTGCACGGGTGTATCGTAAGATTCAACGCATATCGCTCACAAGCCTCTGGGAGCACATGCACATGCACAGCAATATAACTATCGAAAGGCAGGCGTGCGTCTGCTGCTACCCTTCCTTGCAAGTAGGCAACCAACAGTAAAATCACAAGATGTTCTCACTATGATACACATCGATCAGGGAGTTTCCGCAATATTTGCCCTCCAGAGCGGGAATGCAGTTATCTCACCTAAACTTTTCATCGATACAGCGCTCTGTACGCCGTGCAGACCTCCCGGAGCCATTACTTTTTGATTTAACGCGCAAGCATTAACAATTAGAACACGTTATCGGGGCAGATACGGCTCGTCCTGGTTTGCGGGAGCTGGGTACAGGATGTACCGGCGGCTGCTTGCCTGGAATAGCGATCAGACTTCTGGGCGATCCTCTAGTACTTATTGCGAGCTTTATATTATGCCAAGATATCAAGAACAGCTTGTAAATCCGATCTGGTATCGGTGTGGGCACCAAGCCATTCCAATGGTCACTCCAGGTTCACGTGTGGGGAGGACCCGGATGACCGGAAGCTGCGGGGCAGCGTGATCACCGGGGGGACCTTTTCTTCCGCAGAAGTTTGTGGCAAATTGGAAGTGGGCTTGATGCATGGTTGCAGGGTAAACCTTGTATGTACTGGCACGCTTGCACATTTTATGCACCTGTGCCAGAAGCCCATGGCCCCGGCCGCACTCGCAGACCCCCCGAGGCTGTGCGGCGGCGGCCACCGTGCACGTGGCGTTACGTTCACTGCCACTTAGTGCGGCGCCGGAACTTAGGTCAACTATATGCCTTCAGACTAAGCCCACAGAGACTGACTCGTAATAGATGAAAGCGCTGTGATACGGAAGCAATATTGCTATTGCGTGAACAACAGGCAGCTTCCAAGGCCTGCTGCCAGTGTTTCATGAGGCCGCGGCCAGCTCGCACCAATGACTGCGTACCACGCCGTGCCAGCCCTTAATCAGTAGATTGAGCACATGTGCTGATGCTGGCTAGACAGCCAATGCCTACTGCATTGCCAGCGTGCACTGTGATGGCATCTGTATTTTAAATTGTTACATGGCGAGAACAAAGACTTGCTGGAACCCATTTGGTTCAGACGCAGTGATGACTCCATGCAAACACTCCTTATATTGTGCGGGTCATTCTTCTGTAATATACACCGATTGCAACTAACCACGGCTGTCCCTGGATGCCCCCCATTAGAGGTCTACGCTGGAACTCCACGACCGAGCTCGCTCAGTAGAAGAAGCCCAACACCTGCAGCACAACGTCAACAATGTCAATACAGAGGCTCATACAGATCCTCTAAGCATAGATCACAAAACTTTTGCCATCTCTGAAGGGTCGATCAAGCAGAGACATTCTATGCATCTCCGCCGCAGCCATCATGAGATCCTGCATTGGCACATCCATCCAGCGCCTTTGATGGCATTATAACGCTCACCTTGCCTCCGACCTTTTTCCTCCTGGCCTCCTCGTGGTCCATGATGCCTGCTGAGGTGGTCAGAACAATGACGCCGAACTGCAGCAGCAACACAGAGACTCAGTCTCCATTGCACCAGGCACCAAGGGGGTTGGCAGGGTGCACTTAGCAATTTTAGAAACTGCCAAAGGCCAACAATAAACACAGCAAAGGTATCCAATGTCTGCAAAGGTAGTCTGAGAACTGGGAGAAAAAAATGAGGGCACTCACCAGACGGGAGGGGAGCAGGCGTGCCACCCAGGCCTCCAGCTCTCCATGCTTGACATCATACCGGGGAGAGATCACGCCGCACTTGTTGAGCCTGCAGAGCAGCAGCACCAGAAGCTTGAGTTCGGGAAGGCATGCCATGCCTGGGGGCACATAGACCAGCTCTCTGGGAGTATTGCAATTCCCCATCTCAGCCACCTGAGCCACCATATGCTGCATGCTACTTATTAAGCACCATTGCGCCACTCACCTGCCGTTCAGCTCCACAACAATCTTTCCTCCCCTGTGATCGTCCACAAACTCGAACTCGCCGATGTAGCCTGCACAGGCAGCAGTCACCCATCTTATTAATGCGGCTATCCCTTAAGCGTGCAAAGGCAGCTCAATATTTCAATTCGCTAATGCATATTCATATTCTAATAAGGACTATCGTGATAGCTGGGCTAAGAAAACCACAGTAACAAGTTTGTATGTCTAAATCGCATCAGAAGAAGGTCTGCCCAAAGGAGCAGAGTCCTTGACGGCTGTTGCCATGCTCATATTTCAAGATAAATTGCGTCCTTGGAACCTACCCTTCTTCATCATGACCTGCAGGAACTTGATGACCACTTTGCTGCTGGGGCGTATTAAGACCTGCCTCTTTCCGCGCTTCTCTGCATTGTACATGGATTTGAGGGCATCGCCCAGCACGCTAACACGCACCATCTTGGTGGATCTGCGTGCCGAGCAATTTAAGCAGGCCTACCGCTATGTAGAGAGGATCGCAGTGAAGAGCCGCCAGGAGCAAAAGGCAGAAGCCTCTCGGTTACTACTGCTGACTACTCTCTCACTTTGAGCGGGGGGACCACTGCGAGGGGACTCCTCAGTTATGGAATTGCTGGATGAGATCGCATCACGAGGACACCAAGATGTTGGAGGAGGCCCTGATCTGCGTCATCTTCTAAGGAAAGGCATAGGCACGTCGCCGGCGGGAAAGACTGGTCCATTTCGGACCTGGGCAGGAGATTTGTTTTTTGCTCTGACACCTTTATCTGATAGAAGGCAAGCCCACAGGGCTGATTGCGCGTGAGAGAGCCGAAAGATGACGGAAACGCTGCGGCGGGGGTACCCGGGCATGAAGGTGCGGCATTTGTGGGGCTACTAAACATCATCCCCAAAGTGTTTCCTGAGAATACCAGGACCTGTTGCTGATCTCACATTAATGTGTCAAAAAATGCTTGCCGCTTTTTCTGCATAGAGTTCTGCTACGAGTCTGTCTGCGTGTCAGCACTCGTCGCGCACCCCTGCTGACCTAGCAGCACATGTTGTGCGTCTCTGTGTGGGTTGTGGCATGGCCCTGTAAGGGATCAATCACGTGATCTTATTCTGTGGAGACACGGAGATTGCTTGTGCTGCTGCAAGTGATAGGCTTCTCTGCTAGCACTTCAGCAGACTCCCCCAGAAACCCTGGCTGTGTGCTCCACTGCAGTCCGTCAAAGACATGCCCGTGCTCCAAGATGGTCCACCGCCCGGCGGCTTCCCATCCATCAGATATGCGAGAAGGATCCCCTCGACAGGCCCCACTGGCTTCACCCTCTTTGCCGTGGGTGCTGCAGTGATGGCATTCGGCTTCTACAGAGTGAGCGCTTTCGTCCTTTACTCCATGCACGCGAGGATTGCTTGTTTCTGTATTCGTAACAGCTAAATGGATGGCACTAAATTCAAGCATATGGCGGCCCAAAGTTCTTTGGAAAATGTCTGATCAGACAGTGGGGGATGCAGGTTGGCGAGTTCAACAGGTATCGGAGGGCGTTGAAGGCAGAAAAGATGACAATGCGGACAGCAATCTACCCCGTGCTCCAAGCAGAGGAGGACAGGAGGTGGGAGCTGCTGCGTGGCTGTAGATCTGCGTGTCTGCCTGGGTCATCCAAAATTTTGTTACCATTGTGACCAAATTTAATGCCATGCGCTGGACATTGACATGATGGACACAATGTGATCTTTCTCTGCACTGTGCTGCTTCAGGTGGGTACAGGCAAAGAAGCAATCAGTTGAGAACGAGGCCAAGATCATGAAAGATGTGAGTTGATCTCTTCCACAAAACTCTTCCCTGCTTTCTGTATCAGCTTAGCACCTGCCACTCGCCTGCCACATTTTGCACTGTTTTTTAAAACCTGGCTTTTTCGTCGATGAAGTCTCTGCAAACTGCTTGTGTTGGTCCAGTTCTTATGCATTCAGTGCATGCCACAGGTCCCTGGCTGGGAGGCGGGCCAGAGTGTGTACATGACAGGCAGATGGGTCCCCCCAGCGCAGCCAGTTGGCTTCTGGGGAGAATGAGAGGAGAATACAAAGGGCAGTTGTTATGTCTGCAAGACTCTTCTCTCTATCATTTCGGATATCATGATCCTGGGTGGCGTCCTATCATGTCAAGTGTATGAGTAGCTGCCATGTACATTTGATGGCATGCCAAACCACCGTTGTTGCCTGGTGCCCATGGCTTTCATACAAGATGGCCCCAGGGCATCAATGGCGGTAAGTTATATCGAAGAGAATTCCTGTAATGCAGCTGATTGATAATATCACGTCCTATCAGAGTTTGAGGAAAGATTAATATTTACACTGTAAATTTTACAGTGTTCGACATTTGTGTCTCCACAGCATGTTGAGCAGTCACTAGGCTCAGCACGGGATGCAGAACCTGCAGCGCCACCTCTTGTGGCCTGCTACTTTCAGAGTGGCAAGTCGCTGGAACACCCCGATCCCATCTCAGAAATATCGTATATGCTCCTCAGGAGGCTCCCGGAGCCACGGGCCACGGGAGGCCTGCAACACTCATGCATGAGCACCAGAAATCTCTGATTTTGAGCACTTTAGACTCATTCCTGTCCACATTGTCCCTGAGATACATGTGAACAGTATGATTGGCAATTTATACTGTGCGTACTATGCTTGAACACCGAAAAGGGAGAACACACCTGCAAAAGTGTGAAGACTTTGACCAGCATATGACTTCCGCTGATGGCGAACTACTTGTCTTTGACATCAGACCGCTCACGATCAGGCTTCAGCTTGCCAATCCATCTCGAAAGAGCATCCCCCACAACATTGGCCTCCATTCCCTGCAGCAGGACAGTTGTGTCCTTTGAGGCTAGCACCGTCATGGCCCATCCGTCACTGAGCTGAATGCTAAAATTGTAGCTGATGACGCTCACCCGTTCCTTCCTGTAACAGTCCCAGAAGGCTTCGTGTTGCTCCTTGCAGTTCCAGCCAAAGAGCGAGCTCTCCTTGAAGCATAGCAGCAGTGCTTCTGCAATACATCAAAGCACGTGGGATCTGTTATACTGTCATGGTGATTCGCTTACATGCAGCATAATAAATGGCATAAAGTTTCATACGATGGGTTCCAATATTGCACAGGGCGTCACGTCACTGCATTGACACTGGAAGGCAGTACATGCAAAGCACTTGGTTCAGCGTGACATCATGACAACTCACTGTGCTTCTCTGAGCAATTTATGAGAGACTCTTCTTTGGAAGCTAGCTCGGCACGGCCAGCAGCCTCTTCACTGGAAGGTTGCATTAAGAAGGAGCAGCAGGTCCCCTGGACAGCCACCCTTCTGGCAATGCACCTTGATCACTACGTTATTCATGGCTCAACGAGCCATCGAAACAGTTGATCTAGGATAACGATTTCGTAGAGGATCGAACGCAGGCCCAATTTATCAATTTTCAGGCGTGTCTTAGGCTGTGCCGAGGCGATGCCGCTGAAAGGGGAAGTTTAGGTGAAGCTGTGCGGTGTGAGTTTGTTCATCGCGCGCAGACCCAGTGCAGACCCATTGCTTTGCTTAAACATTTGAACGGCTAAAAGGATTCAAAAGTGTGCAGTCGAGATGAGGATCGCAGCTGTTTCACAGTCGTCCTGGACACCCAGCGTTGCTTCATTGGCCTTCCAGTCCCGGAAGAGAGCAGGTCTTCTCCTGCTGCATCGCTCTTGCATCACTTTACTTACGCTACCACACCTATCCAGCACACAGTAACGAAGGGAGATCGATGGGACAGATGATTCCTGTGCTTTTGCATTGCATGGCTCTGTTCTTGGACTTCCTCCACAACTTTCCTGGGCCCCCAAATCCTGATCCTTTCGTGTGCAATCAAACAGGGTTGAGAGGACCAGTAGCGACAAAGTGCGCCACGAACAGCGTGCGAGGCCTTGGATGTGGCAGCCTACTCATCCTCAGATCAACCCCTTTGCAGACCACTCGTGCACCTCCCCGCCAGGTAGTTGGCTTTTTCGCCACTGCAGGTTCCCATAAATTGCCCCGGCACCTCATCATCCACCAAGACAGCCCCTAAATTCCTCAATGGCGTGCTTGCAGGTGACAGTTTGCGCTGCGAGTGCTGTGGAGGGAAATGTTTCCAGTGAGGCGTACGGCATCAGGTGCGAGGCTATGAACAGCTGTTGAGGGCCCACAATCAATCTACAGGCGTGCACATGGAGTTCCAAACGTCATGGATGTAGTACATGGTTTTGCGGCCAAGTAGTTAAACATTGCCTTACTGTTGCAGGCGCATTGCATGGGCCTCTTTCTGGACACAGCTATCCCTCGCCATTGTGTCTGCGATCGTGCTGACTTTCACGCTGTCGTCCGCCAACTGGGTGCGTCCCAAAGTCTGACCAAATTGTCTCCGCCACACCTGAGAATATATAGATCCCACATGCGCGTGCGCAAACGGATCACTTTGAATTATCATGTTTCCTTATAGGGGACTGTGCCACCGTTGCCTGCCCTCTTCACGCTGTTTGGCGTGGCTACCTCCTTCATATCCACCTTCCTCTCCTTTGGGATTGTCAGGTGAGAGCAGCTTCCATTTACTTGAATGTCGCTGCAACCCGAGCTCTCCTTCAATACCCCCTTCCCACTTCAACAACCTTGACTGCACTTCTCCTTTGCTCGCTTGATGCCATGATCTGGTCCTTTCACTGAGTGATTGTGCTCTTGTGGGAGATCATAAGGGGGAGCTGCATTTCCTAGCTTGCATGCATTCAATTCAATGGGCTTGAGGAATATGTCTGTTGGGGTGCAGGTCAGCGCGCAAGGTGATTGTGGAGAAGGCAACCATTAAGAAGGAGAGCATTGCCAGCACACTGCTAGCAAACCAGACCCTCAACCTGTGGGGCATTGCCTCTGCCTTGGTGGGCCTGCAGGTGTGCTCCTGACCTTCAGCTGACTGCATTCTTGCATGACTGCTGCCAAAGCACAGTGCCCACAATGGCACAACTCCGCAGCTCTCTTCCTTCACAGCCGCTGGCACACGCTTGCTTGTGGGGTGCCATGTCAGCATGCTGAAGTGGGCCTTCCAATTACCATAGCATTGAGGTGTATGCGATTGGCATGGGAGCACTGCAGAGATGAGGCTGGGGAAATGAGATCATGTGCAGCGCAAAAGCTGGGACAGTGTGGCGAGTGAAAGATTCGGTGCATGCAGGCGACTGTGGGAACATTGGTGGCCAAGATCCTCACGAGCACCACACAGAATCCCTACGCGGCGGCAGGCCAAGCCGCTCGCACCGCATCGCCCACTGCTCTGGACGCATTCTCTGTGCAGGTCTCCACCCCGTTTCGGTATTTCTGCCTGTCTGCCATTGGTACCCTGACAAGTCTGCCGGCACTTGTGTGCCCTTTGCTTGCACAAAATTTAAACACAGGTGCTCCGGGTGTGCTCTGCTTGATCGTCGCCATTGCTAGAGGGACAATCTGCAAAGGAGACATTTGTTAGAGGGAGAAGGCACTGACCTGCTGGTAAACTTTGAGAATTGAGTGCTGACGCATGGCTGTGATGGGGGCAGGCTTGCACCAACACCATTCTGGCGCACTTTGCCTCTATCGTCTTCGCCAACTGGCTGCAGAGGGCCCTTCTGAAGCAGCAGCGCACGCCACCCAAGCCACAGGAGCCCGATTACACCCAGAGAAGGGGCCCCTCCGGAGCTGTCTACTGAGAGTAAAGAGTTAGCAGAATTCTTTTGGTGTGCACATGCATGTCAGTCCCAAGAGTTTGGTGCAAGTGTGTGAAATTGTGCTGGGTGTGAGGATGATGGACGCAGCCCTCTGTTCAGGTCACTTTCTGTCTTGTACATGTCTTGGCTTGTCATGTGCCGAGCTGAAAAATACGGTTTAGTTTGCAAGTTGAGTATCAAGATACGCTGTAGGCATATGCCGATTCTTGTACAGCAGTGCTTCAGAAGGTAATAGAGCCATTGCCTTTATAACATGTTACACCTGGGTGAAGCATCTGGCATCAATGGCATCATTCCAGTGTGACTCACCAATGCCGTCTATTCGTGACAAACTAGCTTCCGCCACGAGTGTACATTAATATGTCTCCCATTCCCTCTTCAAATTTCTACTGCAAATAATTTGCATGATGCAACCGGCAGAGGTTATCAATGAGTTTGCAATGTTCCTTCACTCTTCACACAGCAGCTTAAATCCAGCTTTCGCTAGAAATGCCATTATCATACAGTGCTCCCTTCCGTCCAGAGCAGCCTCAGGGGCGGCCCCTTTGAGCAGCTGGCAACTGCACCCTCCGCAATTTCCTGCACCTGAAAGCATTGGCTCTGTTTTCAGTCTGATGCACATTGATTATCAACAGCCTGGTTCCCTAATGAATATGTCCAGCCATAGGGGGTTTGCCATGCAAAGCACAGAGCTATGCCAAGCACAGATCACAACGAATGATTGCATGTATACAAGAGGAGTTGAGCACACCAATTGGGGTGCACCTGAGATTCGACTGCCTCTACTGACTGGGCAGCATCTACTGTGTGCCATGTGTCATCCGCCAGCAGCGCAAATTGCCTAGACACCTCCTTCTGCATCTCTTCCTGCGCACATACCAGTACTTGTGGCTTCCCAGGCTTGCTTTTGAAGCCAGACATGTGTGCGTGCCTTGGAAGCACAAGCTCAGAACTCAAGCACACCCTTCTGCCAGAGCCCATACAGTTGCAGTTATATTGACTGATGCATTGACCGAGTATTGCATGTCGCTAAATGCACACCTGACCGGTGCTAGTGACGTACCTTCTCATACCGTTCTTTGCCATAGCCGCCTCTGAGAGCAGCTGCCTCTGGGCTCATGGACAGGTAGATGACTGCATCTGGCGCAGGCAGCCCTTTGTCTGGAGCCTGTCAAGCACCAGCAGCCAATATCACCAGTGATCCAAAGATGCCAGGGGGAGTGCATTCTGGATCTAAGGACAGTCTCTTGGCAAGGCTTCGCAATCATCAGGCACACTGGGCATGCCGGTGAAAAAGCACGCTATTTGATAGACAACAGCTATTGAGCTGCGGAGACCGTTTGGAGGAGCAATGCCTGATGCGCTGTCGGCTCACCTTGCACCATTCCAGGTCAAGCCCAGGGACTTTCTTGGCAGCCGTGAAAGCTGCGCCTGAGTACGCGTACCGATCCACGACCAGTGTATGCCCGGCATGAAGTGCAGCAAGCATGGCCTCCCTGTCAGGCTACAATCACTCAGCGCCCAGAAGGGGAGGACAGATATGCATGGATTGGATAGGTGGTTCAAAATACTCTGTTGCATTCCATTTCGCACCTCTTCTCCCATCTGTTGGCTGAGAAAAGCAGGTGCACAGCGGCGTCATCTGCTTCAGTCTCCCCTGACAAGTAGGAATCTATCATGCGCCCAATGGCTGTGTAGCGGTCAGGAAACCTCCAGAGCTCTGCGGCAACCTTTGATGCAGACACATGATACCATTGGGTCCATTAATATTGCATGTATTCGGCTTTTCAGATGGGAACAGATCAAGATCAAAGGTGAGAAATTGTTAAGCAGGGCATGCTCTGTTGGGCTATTAAAACCCTTTGATCTTGTTTATAAGCAGATCTGATCAGGGTGTGCCATTTGATTTCTCGTAAAAGCTCACCCCCTTGCCTTTCAAGAATTCCACCAACCTTTGGCTCTGTGTGGTTTTACCGCACCGATCAACTCCTTCGAACAGCAAAAATGCGCCTCTTCCAGGTTTTTGTGAAGATACACCGCCGTTTTGTGCCATTCTGACAACGTTAGTTGTAAGTCTACGGCAGTGGTGAGCCCTGCATGAGCAGCACCACTGCCTGGCAGCTGTAGAAAGCTGCACTTTGCAGAGTCACCGCCTGCAGGTATTCTTCGTTTCAAGATCTTCAAAAGGCAAATGTGAGCATGATCGTCGCACCACCAGTCCATCTTGAAACGGTGTTGCCTGCTTGGAAACCCCGCGAAAGATGGTGAGGTCGCGAGAAACGTCACCCACTTCAAATCTTCCAAGGACAGCAACCTGGTACAAAATTGTCTGATTTGTCGCCTGCAAACTTTGCCACTTTCGCCATCTGAGCTCACAGCGAGCACTGCTGGCGCAGAAAATATGCAGGAACACTGGCGTAGCGGGTTGACAGTATCAACTTAACCAGGGGCTCTTGTGAGCCCTCATTGGAGATTTGTCTGGGCAATCAAAAGATTGCAGTCACAGACCTGTTTACCCCGGCCCCTGTGACCATGTCAGCCTTACCTGACAGCATAGCAGCCTTCTCTGCGGACCTGCGCTCCTTTGCAGCTTACACAACAGAGGGCATTAGTAGCCTGCGAAGGACAATCAACTCCAAGCCCTGCATTGGACGTATGTTGCCCCTTTGCCTTGCCATATCGACTTAAGAGAAATAGTTTGATTCAATGTGTGCGCACACTTTGCCTCATGATTGGCAGTATGTCCCCTGAAGGAGCAACAGTCACTTGCATGCAATTCTGCTTTGCACTACTTCCGTTGAAAATACGAATGTGCTTCTTCCAGCGACGGCATTCAGGGAGAGCTGCAAAGAACTGGTTCAGCAAGCTGCTACCATCTCGTCTGAGGTTGAGAAGCTGCAAAGTGCCACTTTGGATGCTGTCTCCCTGGAGGTGACTTTCCTCGTGATCACTCCTGCAAGGCCTCCTGCGTTTCAGTGCACAATGCCATTCCAGACAGGCCCACCAACTGGAAAACAAGTGTGATTCAGGATGTAAGTCGGCTCTGTCCCCGAAAGTGCTGATGCCCACCTGTGTGGCATGCACAGGAGCTCCTGAGCCACTGCCTCGCTCTTCACAAGGACAGCCAGCGCAGGATTGTGGAGTTGGAAGACAGGCTGCGGCAGTACGGCTACAAGGCTGAGTACAGCGGACCAGTCACAGAGGATCCCCTTGACCTCTTGGATCCTCATGCTGGGACTGCGGATGCCCATGCCAATGTGGCCTGCTGCTTGGCTGATGTGAGGATCTCCCCAGTCCTATTCTAGTATGCCATCTCGAAAATGATTTTTTCCCTGACGATCAATTGGGAACACTGTTTCTCACCATATGCATGTCAAGCAGAAGAGAAGCCACAGCTTGTACGCATGATGGGGGCTGAGTTGTTGGATTGACCGTTCAGGGGAAGACAGAGAAGAATGGACCGGAGCGGCAGGAGGAGACATACGGCACCCAATCACCAGGTGTGCTCGCTGTTTGCTATGGAGCCCCTTATTTACCAACCAAGAACCCATGTTCATGACCAGTCCATTGTCATGAGCTCGCTTGACATGCTTGACGGAAATCTCGTCAGACACAGCCACAGCCTGCACATGCGCCGTGATGTCAGCTCTCAGTCATGCTGACCTGTGACCTGTGCTCCTGCTGCACAGAACCTCTGGGCGATCTCACAGGCAAGTATGCGCCAGCAAGCACATCTACTGTGAGGCAGCTCACAGTCACACCCACCCCGTCTCCTGTGGCTTCCTCCCTCATATCTGCTGTCACCATCAGCCCTTCCCTGAGGTAGCTGACCACGATTGACTCCCATGTTCACCTTTTGAATCTTCCATAGCATGCTGTAAAACATTTGTCCATGCTGCTTGTGTTGCAGAGCTCACATACGCATCATTGCTTCAAAGCATGGGAAACTCCAAGCCTGAGACAAGGACTTTCTGTTTCTAACGCATAATTGTCGTCACAGGGAGCTGCAGCGGAAGTATGCCAACTCTGGGGAGTCCAAAGTGGGACGTTCAGGCTCGGTGACACAGAGGGACATGGAAGAGAAGTATGGTGCCTGTGAAGCTACCACTCCAGATGCCATTGGTATGCCTTGAGCACAAACAGGGAATGCAGTTCTCTGCCTGAGCAAGCCTTGAGCATGCATGTTGCTTCGACACACAATCATCTGGCACCTGCACTATCTCCTGATTATCTGCACACTAGAGCATCCCAATCTCAAAGGCTCGTGAATACTGCACACTCATGGGTAATAGTTGAGATTACTGTAGATATCGAGTAGTAATGTTCATCTTGCATGCCTGGTTGTTGCAGGAAGGAAGCTTGCCTACCTTGCACTGGAGACCCCAGGTGGAGCGCTGAAGGGCTCCCCATCTCAGCTGGAGGAGATAGGTAGGCCACTGGCAACCTGAGACCTGCATTCACTTTCAAGACTGTATATACCGCATGCAGCGCCCGCTGAACCATGCATTTATTCTGCTAAGCGGCTGTTCTCCTCAGCTTGTATTGCCATGCAGAGTTTATATGCATCACAGCAGCACCACCATGCAAATAGTCCGACATGTGAGGGCTGTAAAAATGTGTGTCCTGATGTGCAGCCAAGAAAGTGGACCATCTGGCACTGGAGCACCCTCGCTTCTCTCCCACCAACAGGCTTGGCGCTCCAGCAGGCATGCATGCAGGTGGTGCATGTCAATCCACCCCTGTTCCAGAGCCTTCACAGCTGTCACATATCAGGAACACTTAGATGCTCAACATCTACTGGCTAAAAAGATGATGGACACTTTGCGGGAGAACCTCCTGGCAAATGCCTGCAGGATGATAGTCAATGGTTCATGGTTTGGGACCAAGTCAGGATGATAGTCAAGGCTGCTCCAGACCACCTGTGATGAAGGTTCATGATGGTGTGATGATAATGTGTGATATATGTGTGTCTGCAGGCGTCTCAGTGTCGACTGTGAGTGGCCAGTCCCCTCGTGCGGCCAACGCAGCAGCCGGACTGGGGATGAGCAAGAGCGCTGCAAAGAAGGAGAGCATCACTGCTCGCCTGTCAGCTGGAGAGCCCCCCTGGGACATGCTCAGCCTCAAGGCTGCCATCCACGCCGCCCTGCCAGGTAGACATCCTCTTCCAACCACAGGACTGTCTTGCAGATGTGCAGCTGCCAGATTCTTTGCATGGTACTGGTGTTGTTCGTCATCACGGCATGCATGCTTGCACACTGCACAGCTTGTCCAACGCATGCATGGCGCACAAGCATGAGAAGCCCTCAGGCTGACAGATGAAGATGTATTCCAGGGACACTGAAGCAGAAGCATGTCTGGACATGGCAAGTGTGGTCTGGCCCCAATCTCAGACATATGGCCAGCAGACATGCATGGCGGAGGTTTGCCTGTGAGTTCGAAATCTGTGATATTTGCACTGCCTGAATTTGAATAATTTGTGCAGGCACCGGTGAGGTGGCGCGCATGATAAGCAGTGCGAGCTTCCAGCCGCAGGCAGCGGCTTTCACATCGCTGCTGCACATGTGCGCCAAAGCCAAGCTCTGGCAGAAGGCGCTGGAAGTCTTTCAGGCAAGGATCTCCGCATGCAGAATCATCCTCGAACTAGAGTTCCCCAGCAGGCAGGCACTTGCTTGGAGAAGTTCCAGTCTCTAGCGTTCATCAATCTGTGGACTTGCTGCTGTTTCGAGCTCCCCGGCCCCTAGTTTTGCAGCTCTACTTGGATGTGGCAGGCCATGATAATTATGGCTCCACTTCATCTGGCGCTCCACTAGTTTGGGCGGACTATCCATATTGCATTTAGATTTTGCCTTGCTAGCATTAGTGGCGGCACACCGTATAAATAGTGATAAATCACATGAGATATGAATGGTGAGCCTGGCTGCAGGCTATGCGCGACTACCACCCGGCAGTGCGTCCCAACACGGTCCACTTCTCTTCGCTCATCTCCGCCTGCGCCACCGCCGGCCGATGGGAGGAAGCCATGCAGGTGCGTTCCCTCTCCTTCTCCTCTCCTTCTCCATCGATGATCTAAATATGCAGCCAGGGCCTGTTTCTGTGACCGCCACAGGCTGCAGGTCATCTGGACTCCACAGGAGGCCATACAGTGTGGGCCTGGATGCATTTCTTCTTTGCTAAGGTCTGTACTCCAAAGTGGCAGCTTGACCTGCAAGACATGCAAGCACCTGGAATGAATGACTGTGATGCAAAAACAGGCCTTGATCGGTCTTGGGGGCACTCAGTATTCGACAGGATATGGGCAGAGATATCACTTGCATTCAAGCTCTCTCCAAGCTCTCTTTGATGTTGGCCCCTCGTAACCGCCAAGCCAGGCAGCTTTGCGCACCCCAGCCTCTACAGTGAGTCATCTAGACACCAGGATAACGAGTGATTTTCCACAAGTCCCTGAGCATCATAAGTTGGTACGTGCAGGTTTTCTCGCACATGAAGGCCGCGGCAAAGAGCGACACGGCGTGCGCGCCAAACGTGATCACCTACTCGGCGCTGATGACGGCCTGCTGCACGGGCGGGCGCCCCGACAAGGCCTACGAGCTCTTCCGCAGCATGCCTGCCCAAGACATTCGCCCGGACCACATCTGCTACTCCACCCTCATCGCCGGTGGGCACACCCTCCTTTCCAGTACTAGTGAAGACATCACACCAGTCAACTGCGCGGCGTGAACACAGGGATGCGACCCAGCCCTGGTTTGAAATGTGAAGCTAACGTCAACAATTTGGTGTCTCGCAAGGAAGGGGGATCCATCAGCTGCACCAAAGCAGCACCATGCAACCGTTCCATTGCACTTGTTTGCCATTTGTCTTGAGGGTCTATAACTCTAAAGCTGTATCTGAAGCTGAGTCTTACTGTTCTGGGCTCCTTCATCTCATGCTCTTCTGGTCATCCCTTTGCTGTAATGTGGCTCGTGAGGACCCGTCAGTCCCGCTGTGGTCGAGCGGTGGCTCAGTCTTTCACGCAGGCTCCGCGCTCGCCTGAACTCACCCGCTACCACCAAGCCAGGCAGACTGCTCCTCTGTGATGCCGCAGCTCGAGAAAAAGCAGAACATGATGACTGCGTAATCTTGTGCAGGTTTTGAGCGCTACGGGGATAGTGAGATGGCGGCGCAGCTGAGCAATGAGATGCAGGCGGCCGGCCTGCAGCCCAGTCAGCCTCCCCCAGGGCCCCCCGCTGCCAAGGCGACCCCCTACATTGACCAGTTTGGGCGCAAGATCAAGCAGGTTGAGAATTTGAAAACCCCCCCTCTCTCTGACAACAATAGCAACAGAAACCAAAAATAGTTATCCAGCCGCACAACAGAAATCTCACAGTCTTTAACCCATATTAACTTGCTCGCACTTCCTTGCAGTGTCCGGCAGATATTGCCCTTGATGTGAGCAGGCATAAGGCAGCATCCTTGGTTTTGGGTGCTCCTTCAGCTACCAGAAATGGTGATTTGAACATTTCTGATCGGGCGTGCATGCATGCAGGGGGGGAACCTGGGATCCCCACGTCACAGTGGAGGCTTGCAGATGTCCCCCACCCGCGCGGGTGCAGCAGCTCGGACCCCCCACCCTTCTGTGGGGCACCCCATATGGAGCAACCCCTTCCCTGGCAGCCCCAAGACAGGTGCCGCTCCACTGTCATCCTCAACTCGAAGTCATGTCTCTCAAAAGCCCAGCGTTGCCCATAGCAGTCTGTCATCCTGAAGTTGGGCATGCAATGGACAGGAAAGCTCAACTGATGCGGTGCTGATCCTGTCCTGTGTATGTCCTCCCACATGCCTTGCCGCAGCCACCAATCTCAAGAGTTTCAAGTCAGGACCCTTTCCATGAAATGCCTGATATCAGCACAGGGGGTGCTAAGACCACTCAGTGCCCCCTGATCAGCATGTGATAGGAATAAATGACAAATTGATCTTCGTTGCCAGGCGGGCATGGGCACATGGGATTGCAGACACAGGGGGGACTGGGCTTGTATGACGGGGGGTCCCTCCAGCAGCAGGCGGAGAACCGTAGCGGCTTCATCCCCGCCAGCTACGGGACGATGTATTCAAATTTGAACGCGAACGCGCGCGGCGGCTACGGCGTCCCGGTGGAAGAGAACACGCTCGAGCTGCGCAAGGCCGTTCTGCACACCAGGTACCTTTCTGGTTCCTTGCCCACATGATCTCGCCGTCGCCGCTTGTCATGATTTCCTTCTTTACTTCTCGTACCCTGGTCACAAGTACAATATTCTTTAGAACTGGACATATGCATTATAGCCGATTTGCTTCTTGTGAAGGCTTCAGTGTAATCATCTGTGTACAGGTCCCCCTCGACAGCATTCCAGTACTGCGGTGCACAAGACCTGTCCTGCCTGGACGCTCAGACGCCATTTCTGCCGCCGGCCGCCACTCCGGCCCAGGGCATGGCGAGTGCGACGCCGCACCATGTGATCAACCCCAACCGCACGCCCTCCACCGCCGAGCTTCTGCTGGCTGCCCACTCCGGCTCGACTGCCCAGCTGGGCAGGCAGCTCTATGCCCTGCAGCAGCAGCAGGTCAACCATGCCGCCGCCCAGGAGCCCCGCCGCAGCGTGAGCTTTGCTCCAGGTAACTCAAGCCACGCTGACTGTTCTACAATTCTATGATGCCATGGGATTGAGTTTTGCTGGGTCCCATCCGCGGGCGTGATTGCTCCATCTCACATAAAAACGTTTGCAAGAATAGTGATTGCATGCCTTCAGCAAGGCTCCAAAGATTGTTCTTCAATAACAGCTTCAATAACACTCCCAGACTTTCCTGCGTTTGCTGCAGCGTCAATTGGTATGCACTTCTGCAGGGTCATATCCGCGCAAGATGCCTTGGTCCATCTGGCATGTCTGCACTTCAAAAGAAATGTTGTTCTTTTGATGACCACAGCCTCCCAATCTCCACTCAGGGTCATGCATGTGAGTATGTTCAGAGGAGTCTGAGGATGTTCAAGTATGGCATTCAGATCACCTTCGATATATGCAGCGGCATTTGACATTTTCTGTTGCGGCTCAGGAGTTGGGAGTCAGCCGGCCGGGGGCAGCCCAACAAAGGCATCAGAGGGGTTCAGCCTGTTCCAGAGCTCGCACCTGCCCCCCAGCAGCCGCTCCCAACGCCCCGCTCCCGTCGTACCCTCGCCCTTTGCACAACAACAGCACCAGGTGAACTGCGCAGCACTTCAGATTACAAGCATTTGTGTTGGTAGTATCGACCCATGCGGTCATTCCCTCAATCTGTAAGTAGTAAGTAGTTTAATGTCGTACCAGGCCTAATGGATGAATGCTTCAGCATGCCATCTTGGCATTATCTCTTTCCCCTGCAATGCTAGATGTGGCTTGTTTTCCCGCAACCTCTCTGCCAAAGTTCACACTCCTCCACCAGGGCGGCAATATTTAAGCATGAGGCCCATGCATGTGTGTTGATCATGTCACTGCAGAATGCATGTGGCTCCTTTCAGTCCACACATGCATTCATTATGTCACTGGTGAATCTCAAGTGTCGCTGCTGTCATATGCGCAGCCTGCTTGATCCTTGTTTGTGGCGCAAATTCGAAATCTAAACCCTGGCTGCTTTTGACATGATCAGCAGGCTAGCGCTGTGTACAAAATGGGCCCGGACGCGTTTGTGGCGGCTGGGGAGCGGCTGCAGCGCTATGAGGCAGCCCCGGGGTCCCCCCTTGCATCTGCGCGCCGGGGGTCCGCCCCCCACTCGCGCACCAACAGCCGCTCCTTTGATGCCGCCCCCGGGTCCCCCTTCGCCCCCCGCTGCCCTCCTGCTGAGGCAGAGTCAGACAACCTGCAGCAGGTGTGGGCAACCTCGCTTCCATGCCATGCACATGCAAATAGAAAGAAACTGGCATCTTTTGCGAAGGCAAGAGCTCATGCTTGTCTCTGGTGGTCTTCGGCAACAGAGTGATTCCAACGCTTCTGTGAGTCGATCAAGCAAGTGGTCGACCATGACGACACTGCAAGCAATTGGACAGCTTGCCGGTTGCAAAATGGACTGAGAGACCCTCAAATTTCAAAGAGGGGTTCACACTCCTCTCCGCTTCCCAGCGTGCAAAGGCAACCAGGCCGGGGGTTTCTCACAAGCTTGAAAGGCTCTTTGTGCGCAGGCTGCATGGAATGGAGCAGCCGCCGCTCACCTCTACACCAGTCTGAGCCACCAGGGGAGCGCGTCGCTGCAGGCGCAGCTGTCCGGCAGCTTCAATGGAGGTTCCCTGCAGAGCCAGCCCTCGGGTGCCTTCGGGCCGGCTTCCGAGTCTGCCTATGGCCTGCCGCCCTGCGGCCTGAACAGGCAGACCAGCTCCGGCTTCCAGGGGCAGCACTCGGGCAACCTGTCGGCCTATCTTAGCGCCAGCTCTCTGCTGAGTCAGCACTCCGGCCTCCCGGCAGGCTCCGATCTCAGCCGCCAGCAGAGCGCTATCAGCGTCGGGCCGTTTAGCCAGGTACACCCAGTGAAGGGTTGATTTTTTACTATTTATGGGATCATGGATTCATTGTTTGAGATTTATGTTCTAAACTGATGCGTCGATGCTCTTCTGCTTGCAACCTGCATATGAGCATGCTTTTCTGATATGCTGATGGGTGTAGCAATGGAATCAGCACCAGACAGCTAAGTGGTTGATATTTTTTCCAGACGTCCGGCGACTTCGGGACAGCTGCCGCGCAGCACAGCGCGGGCGGCTATGACTATGGCGGAGGGCACGCCGCAAACGGCGCGACAGCAGCTTCGGCGAATGCTTGGGCGGACAACGTGTTCTCCCGGGCAGCTGCTGCGCAGCCGTCCGGTCAGCCGGCACATGCCGGCAGCATGCACGCTGCGCCAGCTGTCAGCTCATCAGCCGATGTACTCAACATTGTCTCCCCGGAGGTATGCCTATGTCCTTCATCTGTGTGTCCGCGATGCAATCCCGTACCTTTATTCAGAGTGCTGCCCCATACGCACATCTCAACACTTGCAGGTTCAGAAGCACACACTCAAATTCTTCCAATGGTTGAAGGTATAAAATATTGTGCAGCAGAGGAGATGAGCAATCTGTGCGTTTGCAGGATTATGCTGGGCTGCCGCTGCGGCTGTCCCGGCAGCTGCAGCTGGGGGCGATCAACGAGGGGCTGGCGTTCATCAGTCGGGGAGTGCAGGCGCAGCTGGCGCGCGGCTTCCCGCTGGACGCAGCAGGTGCCGCGCAGCTTCCCTCAAACTTCCACCCTCAGAGCCAGTGCAGCTTGACATCTGGCGACATCTTAATCTCATGCCATACCCTGCACCCAGCCCTCCCTTCCCTCCAATGGGACTTAAATGGACGTCTTTCTTAGCAGGGACAATGGGGCTATGATCGACACGTAACCAGAATAGACAAACATGCATAGGCACTCTTGTGAGGCCATTTACCATGTAGACCCACTGATCAACTTTTCACGCCGCTTGTGTTGTACAGTCATGATTTTGACCTTGTATCTGGGTGTCTGTCCTAGGCATGAGGGTGGAGGAGCTGGAGGCTCTGGGACTGGGCCACAGCCAGAAGACTGCGCTGCTGCAGAGCCTGCTGCAGCTGAAACGCCTGCGCCTCATCATGCGCGACACCCACCGCACCTACACCCTCGCCTGATACTTCAAATCCCTTCCAAACCCTCAATCCCCCGGACAACATGGCCTGAAGAGCCAGGAAAATGGAGTCCATGCAGGATGTTTGACAGAGGGTGTACATGCTGCCAAGAAGAGGCCTGCAAGGGCAAGGGGAGCGCTTCAAAATATGGGAGCTTGAATCGGCTGCTGCTGGGCAGGAAATGGACTGAGCATGCTGACATCGCAAAAGGCTCAGAGGCTCTGTTGATGCTGCTTGGGGGAAAGCCTGCAGGGCGTCAAGAGGGCAGAATCAAGATGAGCATCAAGTATTTCTCGCTGGAGACTGGTAGAGCAGCCAAGAACTTCCATGGGGAAAAGGAGAGTTCATGCGAAGGAGCTGTAGCATACTGCCAAGAAGAGACCGGAGCGCCCTGGCAAGTGGGAATGTTTCATCGTACCAAGAGGGAGCGGCATTGTTTGGTGTGCCAATACGCCAGTGTTTAGAGGTCGAAGGGAGAGATTTAGCGACATATCAAGACCAGAATAACAGCAGCTACATTGGAGCTACATCCACATCAAGCCAGGAATTCGATGTATCAAGACTGCCAGGACATGAAAATGGGGAACTCTGAAAAGCATCTTGCTGACGCCATGTGAATTGTGCACAAAACCTGCCGTGCCAGCCATGTTTTCTTTCAAACAGAAAGGACTAATGATGTCAGACTGAGGGAGTGGGCCCATGCTTGCCAAGTAGGAAGCCCAGTGTGACAGCTGAGCCCTTCAAAATGAGAAGCTTAGCTTGGCGTCTCATAGATGGATTTGGAAAAGCAGAATGATCATGAACAAAGTAACCCAGACCTTTGGTCTTGCTTGCTGATATATTCTTTGTCTGTGGGCGCCTGAATGTTTCTTGGGAAGGGCTCTGCCTTCGCTTTGGGTGTCTGGTTTGCTTTCAAGATTGGAGGTTTCCAACTGCAGCGGACATGCATGCCATGTGTTGATTGACCCAAACAACGTGTGGTTTTGTGCAGCCATCACATGCTTTTTTAGACTGACACTTGCCGTTTGCTGGATTTCAAACTTGGTAATGTGCACCTTGAACATGCTTATTGCCGGCTTGGCCACTTGACTTGTTTGGTGAAAACAGATGTGTACATTACTTGTGCTTTTTGTTCATTAGCCAAGGCTAATGACCCACTGACAGTGCAACCATAATGTCCGATCTTTACACATCCATCTTTCAAAGGAGAAATCAGCAGTCAAGTGATGCAGGCGAAACAGCTCATCTAATGATACAACCAGTTAAACAACTTCGGGTGAAACCACAAGGTAGAACTTTCCCAGCATGCGATGCACAGCATCTGCTACATTGTCAAGCTGCGTTTTCAGGAATTCCACAAGAAGCAGGAATGGACAGGTCAGGCCCTCGTCATCTGGGGGGTCGTTTTTTCCAGTCAGGATCTTGCTCTCCCCTCGCCCAGCTCATGAGTCCCCCCACCAGCTTCCCTGGGAGGCTTGGCAGCGACTCTATCGTGTCAAACACCTCCCTCAGGTCTGCGTTGGGGTCTGTCAGGCCCCCGCCCTTTGTGGGGATCCCCCGGATCGGCGCCAACCGCCTGCACAGAAACAGCTTGACTTTGTTTTGCTTACGTTTATTTTTTGCCAGTCCTGAAGTCCACGCTTCCAGTGCAGTCCATGGCCAGAACACCACTTCATGGTTGTGATTGGCGTTTTGATACCCCTGGCCAATCTCACTCCTCACACGTGCATTTGGGAACACCTGAGTTCTGAGTATCCCATGCTGTTCCCGCCAGGAGGCAAGGTGCGTCTGCAGACAAGCTGCAGACACCTGAATATTGTCTGAGCACAGTGGGCCCAGTGTGAGCGGACCTCAAGCCGGGAGATGGCATGTCAGACATGGGACCTTTATCAGGACCCCAAGATTTGAGGGAGTACTTCCCAGTGCTTACCAACCACGACAACTTGCAGACAGGGGTGCTACGCTACTTTCAACAAATGTACTCTTCAAAGCAACGGGAAAACCGTGCATAGACGCACCTGCGCACGGCATCGAGGGTGCCCTGCAGGATTGCCTTCTCGGCCTTTCGCAGCCGCGCGGCCAGCCGCTCCTGCGCCGTCAGCCCCGGCCGCTGCAGCAGCTTCACGTCCTCCTCCGCCGAGCCTGCACGTGAGCACCAAAGGATTTTAACAAGGATCCAGTGCATTGGGGCACGTCACATTATCTTATGGTGGCGGCTTTTTTATCTTCAGTGGCAAAGGCCCCATAAAACCAGTGATCCGATGCACGGTCAATAAACGAGCCTGACTCTGAACACCAAATGCCCCCAATGCCTGCAAGGTTCAATTGAACGGCCACGCATTCCCGCCTGAGAGGCAAGGTGCATCTGCACACGATCTGCAGGTGAAGGCTGCCACAAGATTGCATCCCTTGCAGGACTCGCCATGTTCAAAACTAGACGCGCAGGCTCACTTAGAATGGCCGGTAAGGAAATTTCAGGCAAATTAGAGGAGGGCGCATGTGCATGCCTGCGTAGGAGGTGAGCCGGTCTCTGCACTCGCCCAGCAGCAGCTGCAAAACCTCGTACTCATTGACCGGGTTCAAAATGATGTCTTCCTCAAAGCTCACCTGCACAGAGGACAATACACGTGCACATTGATCACTTCCTCAGCAAGCTGTAGCCCTAAGCACGATGTCACTTGCTCGAGTTGAGTAGCAATTCCAAGTGTATTTTCGGTGTTTTCCCATGTCAGCAGTGCTTCACAGGTGTCTGGCAGCATTTCCAGGCTAGGCTGATGAATGCACTGAATCGTTCGGAGCAGCTTACAGAGCACACTTCTGGTAAATTGAAAAGTTGTGATGAAATGCTGTGTTCTGCATGCTGTGATATTGTATTCTTCCTGGGAGGTCTTGGATAATCATTGGGCAAAGGATATCACAAATATGGTGGCGTGCTGGTGCACCTTGGCAAGCAGGGCGGGGTCTGTGAGTCGAGCGAGGCGGAGGTACGCCAGCAGCTGGGTGGGCATGCGGTCCCTGAAGATCGGAAACTCCTGCTCGCAAAGGCAAACCCCGAATTCACGCGTGTGTGTTCCCATCACCACCACATGGGCAACCTCAGCCAACACCTATTGCAATGCTTGACAATCTGTCCCACAGTGCACAAACGGGCTGCCCACCAAAACTGTGAAAACTCGTGAGATAATAGGTGCACAGGCATGCGCCCAGTAGAGTAGCATTGTCCGGTGTCCAGTCACCCAGCAGGGGCATCCAAGCATTACAACAAGTCCTATATCAAGTGTTCATTACCCAGCAGGTGCATGCTCATGCAGGCACCTGCACACACCGCGTCGTCCGCCCCGCTGCGCCTGCACATGGACGACTTACGGATCATGTGTTGGTTCTGCAGCATTACCACAGCAGGGGCCGGCAGGTGCGCGCACCTGCACGATGTCGAAGCCGAGGGATTCCAGGATCTGCTTCTTGACGGAGAAGAGGCGGTCCGCCTGAACCAGGCCCACTCGAACTGTCAGGCAGTCGGAGGCGTTGTCATCCTCCACCCGCCCAGTCGCCATTGCCAGCTCCCCGTTGGGCCTGCCGTCATAAATGGCCACTGCCTCGCCTTGCCTGCGCACAGACACACCGCATGCCTCACCTGAACATTAAAACCTGTCTGCTCCAGAACAAACATGGAGAGATTGCTCATTGTGCTGCTTGTTCTATCCCCCCCAGCAGCGCTAAACAGGAAAGTTATGATCTTCTGCACCCCCGCTACATGCGCGTTTATGGAGTATGCAATACCTGACAAAGTTGGACATAATCTCCTGTCTTTCACAGCATGTTTGTGTTGTATTTCCCGCGCAAGTCTCTGCGCATCAACGACGCCACATGCAGGCCATAGGAACGCGTCGGGCAACCAGCTGCGCAATGCGCCGACCCGGCCTTTGCAGGAACGACAACCCCAGTCCTAAAGTGGCACACGTGGACCGTCACCTGTACGAGCGAGTGGCGCAGATCGTGACGCGTTCCTTTTGCAGGTCGTAGTCGAGTGATGCCCCCGCCTCGGCGCCGGTGCGCGGCGCGTGCGACGCCAGCGGTAGCAGTGCGAAGCATGCGGCCGACGGGAGGTACGCCGCGTGAGCCAGCACCACCGACATCGCGTGCTCAAACGCCCCCAGATTGTACACCTCTGCACCCCAGGAAAAAAAATCAGTGGGGTACAACATCCTTTCCGATGCATCCCCTTTACTCCCCTCCTTTCTGCAACAAAGCATAACTGCACAACCAGGGTTTTACACCATCTTTATTTACACCACTGCACCACCCTCCTCTCTGAATCAAACCCAAGTTGTCCACCATTGTCAGCGCACACTTAATAGTTTGTCACTTGTACCTCCCCACCCAGGGGACCCTAATGTAATCCAGAGTTTCAGCGTCACCTCCGCTGAAGCGGCGGGCATCGCCGGTCGCAATTCTCTGCGAGATCACATCCCACTCCTGCTGCAGGGCCGCTCTTCGCGCGCGGCACTCCTTCAGCGTGGGAGAATTCTTTAGCAGCTCGTCCTGCACCTCCTCTGGCCACAGCACTGGGCTCAGCGTCGCCTCTGGCAGACATTCCAGAAAAGGCGCCCACCGCGACTCCTCGCCCTGCGGACCACAAAACAATCTCACACGAAAATTGGTTGGGCTTGGAAGTAGAATTGGAAAGGGAATTACTGGCCGAGAAAGAGATCTCAAGGAGGTTGCCATGGAGCACAGAAGAGTGCCTTATGCTTCATGTTAGGCAGGGGCCATGCGGCTGTGCACCTGTGGACAAGCTGCAGCACAGGGAAAACATTGCACGAGCAGTTTGATGTCTGCAAGCTGCAAGCTGCCTGACAAGCATGTGGTTATATTGTTTGTATGTCAGCACTGTCAACGTCAATCAGTGTTCCTGTGATATGCCACAGCTGTCATCTGAGCCGGCTGAAGAGCACAAGCAACCTTCAGGCGCTGCCAATCCCCACTAATTGTTCCACACTGATTGTTCTTGACAAGTGCTCATCCTTCATTGCTTGATATTTTGGTCTTGTGAGGTGACGGGCACCTTTTGCCGCTCCGCCATGAGCCACAGGGCAAGCCCAGTGAGTTCCCCGCGTCCCTCTGCAAGCCCAGCCACCTCCTCATGCGCTGCTACATCCACCGCTGTAACGCTCAAGTCCCCGGGCAGCTCCACCAGCGCCTGACTTGGCAACAAGCTCCCCTCAGCAATGCTCCATGACCAGAGGAGATAAGAGAAGAAGTTCTTACTCCCTCTGCCATGACTCTTTGCCCCTGTATGCTTGCAAGACCGCCATGCATGCCAGCATATCGCCCTGGAGGACAGCTGCTCTGAACTCGAGGAACAGAGACTGCAAGTGCCTTGAACCAACTGTGCTCCAAAGTTTTCAGCTCCAAATTTTGCAGCTGACCTCGCCCTCTTTGGCACCGGTGTTGGTGAAGAGGCTCCAAGTGCCATCTGTACTCAATCCAGAGCAATCTGTGCGCTGCGGGGGCAGCTCCTTCTGCTCTATGAGCCAGAGCAGAAGCCTGTCGACCTCTGTACTCCCAATGCTTGCCTGTGAGAGCCCAAATGTGCACGTCAACATCCTGGGGAGACGTCTGCCTTCGTATTAGGCTAGCTTGCAGGGTAGGAATGCCTGCCTTGGCACACTCTGATGTATGACATTGTATGTAGGTATGAACGCAAACAGTCGTAAACGTACCTTCCGAGATTCTGTGTATGATGAGGCTCTGCAATGGAGGTATGTTCTCCTTGTACCAGCACACTGCTTAAAGTACTTGGGCTGCCTCGATGCTCTAGCCAAGATCGGCTGTCTCTGATCAGTTCCCTTCGACTGCCGATGCAAAACATGGGTACTTTGTAGGTCACAAACGTGAAGCACGGGCCACTTCATTTTGCAAGAATGCCTGAACACGCTACCGTTGACAGTCTTGGAATATCTGCCAAAGACCGCTTGAGAAGATTGTTAAAGTACACATACAGTGAATAAAAGCAAAACTAATTCGATTCACATAATTTTTTGGTGCGTATTGTTTTGAGTTTATGGAAAATGTCTTAATGGCTTGATAAGTTAGATCTGACTCTCAAATCCCTCGCGATCTTCATACACCCCTGACTGTCATGACAGCAGACCCTATCTAGCTTCCACACTAACTTCGCACTAACGCAAAGCTGGCATTTTAGATATCTTGGAGTTTCCCAGGTTTTATAGACTCGTGGAGTCAACCCAATTCTATCAGGTGGGTGATTGATTGCCGGTAAGGTTGCAAGACGAGTCTTTCTTAGCACTGCAGGGGAAAGCCTAGGGTGGTCTCGACAACAGAGTAGATGGCTGGCTTGCAAGAGCAGCGGACCTCCCAGGATTCAACCACCACTAAGGTCGACCCGCCTGAGCCAGCTCCCAGGGGGATCAGGCGCAGCAGTAGCCAGGTAGAGACGTCTCTACTATCTCCTAGTCGAGTCACCGACCAGCATCGAGCTCCTCCAGTCTGTGAGGTTATAGTAACGTTATTTTCAGGAGCAAGACATACCTTGATTAATCGTATTTAATACGCTTTGTTATCTATCATGGATGTACCCATTCAATCGTGTTGTCTGAAGGATAAGACGGCTCAACAAACGAAGCTCGGCGGTTGACTGATCCCCTCCTGTGCCCTGGGTTGCAGCTTGCAGCTGCCAGATCGGTGCTGCAAGAAGCCCTTCTACAAGCAGCTGCGTCTGTCCGCGAACGAAGGATGAATGGTCAGAGGCTTCAACGGCAAGGTAGGTCTGCCAGCAGGACATGTCCACGGTCGGTGCAGGATAAGGGTCGTCAGAAATGTCTGGATGTGGCTGATTGAGATTTTCTTGATCTGTTATTCTTCGTATTGAAGATACTAAAGTGCCTTGTGCCGACGTGAGTCGAGCAGTGCCGTCGTTCCCCTCTTGCATTCCTGATTGTGAGAGCTGTGTCGACCCTTCCCAGATTTTCCATGATCGTGTACCAGCCTTTTACTTCACGTTTACTGTGCTCCTGCAGGAGAGTATGCTAGGGATAATCGAATCGGAGAGGCACCTGCTCAGCTAGCTCACACTTGTCACAGCCCTCGGGGTTGAGAAATACCCCTGCAAAGACTTCGGCCCAAATGAGGTCCAGTAAGGATGCATAGATGACTGGGATTCTGCTATTCCCCTACGAGACCAGCAAGCGAGGATATCACACTTCAATATCAGCTGAGCTGACCGAAGGCAAACAGGCCTAGCCCGCAAATATGCATCAGCTAATTATGCGTGCATACACTGGAAGTTTGAGAGCCGAGAGTGACAGTGTGAGAGAGTGATACTGTGAAAAAGCTGAAAGCAGGTGGGCAAGGGATGAGCGCAGCACTGTTGCCAGATAGATAGCATCGTTTTGTTCCTTCAGATTCTTCATTTGTTTGATGAGCTTTCTGTCACGACAGACAGTTTATGCCCTGCAGTTCAATGACAGGGCCCCCTTCTTGAGAGGAGGGCTTTTTGCAGAGTGTGTTTTGGTCATTGGTTTGCGTACAGAGTCTTAGAACGGTAGGCTACTTATTCAGATGCTCTAACAGAGTTGCTTTTGAGCGTATAGATGAAGCCAACGCTCCCACAAGAGAGATACTTGTTTTCATAGTGCGTGCTGAAGATGCCAAGCACTGTAGCTGGGATCCGCAGAGGCCAGAGCCATGCATATTCTTGGCCGGCCAAGCTTAATGTCTCTTTTCTGCAGTGTCAGCAATCTCGCACGGATTCAAGTCTGGACAGTGTGTGACTCTGTTTGGAGTCTACAGCAACGCTTGGGGCCTTGTGAAAGCAGAGTGCTCTGAAGTGGTCTAGGTCAAGTGTGATTTGGCAAGGGATGATATATAGCTGCAGCTCACAAATGAATGAAATTGAAGTTTGGAGGTATCATATATAGATTGGCCCCGTGTATGGTACATAGAGTGGAAGGTCCAACGACTGCTCTGCAAAGGTACAGCCTTGAAGCTTCGAAGTGGCAGAGATGCATTAGAGTTCTAACGATGATTAACGTGCGGGTCCAAGTGTAAATATGCGTCTTCATGCACGCGTGCAAAGAAGCTGTGTGCAGTCGATAAAGGACCTCCATTGTCCAGGGCGCCCCCAAGGTCAGGCACTCGCAATCAGGATATCAGCATGCATCCGGATATCTGCCTTCCTCTTTCTCAGATTAAGCTACGTTCTGCAGAGATTGTGATGTCAGATCTGCGCACAGCTCCTCGACCCGACTATCTCTTTCCTCAACGTTGTGTCACTTTTACATGGCACAAACATTCACAGCTAGCTGCAGTTGCGGTCTACAGCCTGCAGCCCTTCATATTCAAGCAGAAAACAAACATCAAATAATCCAACGAGGGTTCTAGGAGCCCTGGTCATCGCAGGGCTGAGAGCCATCTGCCCAGATCGCGCGCTTGTGCGGCAGCATTGCCTGTGTAGGTGGCGGGGGTTAGTCGTGCCAGCTCAGCCTTGGCGGAGTCCGGCAGGCCGTCAATGCCGGCCACAAATTCGCGCATGCTCTCCTGCGTCACTGCCTGGCCCCTGGTGAACGCCTTGAGCTTCTCATAAGGTTCCTCAACGCCATACCTGCCCACACACAATCATTCAGTCTCATTGCTTCCAGCCAATTGGGCTATATCATTGCCTTACTCTGATCCTTCACAATGTCCAACCACATCCTGAGAATCCTGCCTGCAGGTGCCTCTTGCTTGCAAACTCTGCCGTCCGCCCCTTTGAAGAGGTCTGAAAAGCCTGGACATTGTCTAGGCTGCGCCGTGAGCAGGATCCAAATCAGCAAGGCATTGACTAAATGCTGGACTAGACGTCACTTTGACAGACACCGATGCTCCCATTGACCCAATATGATCCACGCATGCGGCATTGCCTAATCCTGTCACTCACTGACTGACTGTCACAGACTGCCTGCCTCGTCACTAATTTGATGGATTGGCCCGAGGGGTTTTGAATGCAGAATCTTGAGCGCTCAGAGGGATAATTGGAGGGATCACCTGCGCATGACAGTCTGGATGGGCTCCGCCAGGACTTCCCAGGAGGTGTCCAGGTCAGCCGCCAGCTTGGCGTCATTCAGCTGCAGCTTGCTGATGCCTGCATGCATGCGCACCCACCCACAATGAATGTCCCACACTCTTCCTGAACACCCACTGCCATGCATGTTGCATCCTGATCTTATGTAGCTTCTCACTCTCACTACCCTCCAAGTCGATACACTTCACTGACTTTATGGCATCCTGGAAGACATCATGGACCATCCTATGGATGAGGCATTTGGCACATGTTCAACCACAGATGAGCCCAACAGTTGCTGCTGGTGCCAAGCATTAATGAATGACTTCTCCCTAATTAAAGCCCCACACCCCCAGATTACAGGTAAATGTAGATTTTCAAGCAAGAAGCATCGAAGAGTGGGTGATTCTTAATTATTTGATGCCTGGCCATGCAGTTCTTTGCATGATTAACTAATGAACTGGAATTGTCTGATTGTTTGTTTGTCTGCAGCACTCGTCATGGATTCAATATCCCATTGGAGCCCACCTCGGAGGGTGGAAGAGTAGGCAAGCAGGGAGTGGCCCAGGCCGACCCCCAGATTTCGCAGCACTGTGGAGTCTGTAAGATCGCGCTGCCACCTGCTGACAGGTAGCTTGGCAGCCAGGTGCAGCATCATCGCATTCGCCACCCCCACATTCCCCTCGCTGTTCTCAAAATCGATGGGGTTCACCTGCAACCAGCCCAACACCGCTCCTTACTCACCTCCTGCAGACTTGTAAAATTTTGGCATGCATGCATGCATCCATGTGTCTCGGCAAACGCGCTAGATGGTCTATGAGTGACTCACCCAAGCCCATCTTTGAGCTAGTTTGGAAGGCAGATATCAACACCACCAGCTTGTCGACCTCAGAATAGCAGCTCAATTCCATAACTTTCATTCAGCAAGATCGCCGCTTGCGCATTCAGAATACAGCACAGCAAGTCTCCAGATGCCGGCAATTGCGCGCAATTGGCGCCCTCATTGACAGGGCATCTCAGGGAGTGCAGTGGAAGGCAGCGCACCTTGTGGGGCATGGTGGAGGAGCCCACTTCGCCGGCGATGGTGCGCTGTTTGAAGTAGCCGAGGGAGATGTAGGCCCAGGCGTCGCGGTCAAAGTCCAGCAGGATGTTGTTGAAGCGCACCACTGCATCGTACAGCTCCGCTATGTAGTCGTGCGGCTCTATCTGCACCGAGCACAGCTGAATGTCTTACGCTGGATTTGACAATGTATGAAGGCACCACCGCAGAGCAATTGTGGATCCTGGCTGTAGCCAGACAGCTGTGAAGGGCTGAATTCATATCGGAACAGAATGATGCCTCGTAGCCGAGACATGCTTGCATGAAGCACTGACACGCAGGCGACTGGACCGTGTGCATTGCAAAGATCATGCAAAAGTGGTATGCATCAGTATTCTTGGGCAGATCGGGATACTGGATTTTGAGGTGCATCAGATTGGGTCACCTGGGTGACGTAAGGGTTCCAGTCGAGGTCAAGAGACGCCACAAACTGCTGGGCAACCGCTTGCCAGTCCACGGTGGGGTGGGCAGACAGGTGAGCGTTGTAGTTGCCAACAGCGCCTGCCATCTTGCCAAGGAACTCCACTTGAGTTGCCTGCATACAGAAGTTCCCGCTATCAACATCTCTGAATTCTTCGTTAGATGGGCTGCAAGTTGACGCCTTCAGATCTCCCCTCTGAGCCTCCTCTTGTGGTAAGCTTTGACGCAGTCTACAAGACGCGTTGAGGACGCCATGCATCTTGTAGACCGGATCAAGGACATCCACAAAAATATCTACTCTTCTTCAAGGGTTTGGCAGGACTGTGGTGTACCTGCTGCTGTTGGCGTGCCAGTCTGTAGGCAAAGACGGCCATCTCCTTGCCGAGAGTTGTTGGGGACGCTGTCTGCCCATGAGTGCGTGCCAGCATCGGAACCTCCGCAAACTCCTCAGCAAGCCGTGCAATCTCGTCCACCACCTGACAAAATGTCTTCACATCAGTCATAGAAGTCTACCAAGTCTGACAATCTGAGTTTGCGGTTAACAGATGTTCACTTGAAACACCAACCCTGCTGTTCCCCAAGAATCCTGGAGATTTGCTACCGCTGTTTGGCTGCAAAGCCTCGCAGTAATCTTCTCTCCCTGAACACAATGGCTGTGGCCATTCTGCCACCCAAGACCCATCTTCTTGCTCTCCGGCGATGTTTGGCAAGCTGTCTTCAATTGGGGGTTGTCCTGGCTGCTTTCTGGTCCAGAAAAAGAGAAGCATGAATGAGATGAGAATGTACCTTGGTCATGGAAGGGAGGACATGGTCTGACATGGCATCCTTCAGCATAAGGGCATGCGCCAAATTGTTGATGTCCTCGCTGGTGCAGGCAAAGTGGGTAAACTCAAGGACCTGCATGCACAAGCAACTTCCGTGTCTTCTTGTATTATTTTTGTTGTTGTTATTACATGCTTTTCCTGCCAAGAGGCAAGGTGCGTCCTGTAGACAAGCTGTAGTTACAGGCTGCCGTAAACCTAACCCTTGATGGACTCGCCAAATTCAAGCAAGACCAATCAACCGCGGGCACGGTGTTTCGTATTTTTACCGCCCCCCGCCAGCCAGAACGTCCTCTTGTATGGACTATAATTAATGTGCTCTGAAGAGATTGCATGCTTGAAACTTGCCGATCCAGGATCTTGCATGTCAGGAGAGGTGCAGCTGTCCAATGGTCCTGCGCACCTTTTCAAGCTCGGCATTTGATTGGAAGCGCTTCTTCAGCACATACTCGATGGCCTTCACGTCGTGGTTTGTAATGCTCTCCACCTGTTGTACATGGCAGCATAAATCATTCTTGTGTTGGAATGACCTTGTGATTGCCAGTCTCTTTATACAAGTAGGACACTCTCAAAAAAAAGGTTACGGAAGCCCAGAAAGCAAGTGCATGCGTTGCTGTCATCACAGAGGGGGATGAAAAGCAAGTCAGCGCATGATGGTGATGAGCGATACAGTTGGCTGTGCACACCTGTTTGACCTCAAGTGCGTCCTCTACGCTGAAGCTCTCTGCAAGAGAGTTGAGGAGCTGGTTGGCCTCCTCACTGAAGGGCGGCACTTCGGTGACCTCTGGGATGGCAGCAAGCTGCTGCAGCCACCTGATCTCCACCAGCACCCGCCGCTTGATCAGCCCAAACTCGCTGAAGATGTCCCTCAGCCCTGCCACCTTGCTTGCGTACCGCCTGCACATAGTGGTGACCCAGATAATTAAGACCTAATTTTGGGGTGCCTAAATGTTCATGTGCTGATATTGCTTTGGCAGGCTTGTCTTCTTAGTGGTATGTTAGATTTCTTGCTTACACGCCAAATGCACAAGGAAAAGAACAGCTCACAGAAAAAGTAATGCATGGAAAGCAAAGGGTTGGGAAGGAGAATTTCTCTAGGGAAGGTGGAATCCTACCCATCCAGCGGTCCGACTGCTGTAAGTTCTGAGAGGTCTAGCCGTCCTGGTGTGGCTCCATTGCTGACGCTCTGCCAGCAGCAGGTGCATCTCTCAGAGTCAATAAACTGGTGGCATTGGTTGATGCGATACCTAGACTTATCTAATCGCAACTAAAAACAATAGGGGGGCCAATTTCTTGCGAACAATCCTCTCTACATACTTCCAATGCCTTACCTGCATGCCAGTCGACGGCCCCGGCTGCTGCGCGGTAACGGCTGCAGTAACCAATATTTTGGGGTTCGATGGTTGCCGATGGGGGATTGTCGAGGATCGCCGCAGTGTCCAAGAGGGTCCTATGAGAATGTGACTGCGGAGGCTCGTGTGCAGGCAAGGAGCTTGCATCTTAAAGATGCAGTCAACTGAAGTAAAAGACAATGTCAAACTCACTTCTAAGCAACAAAGATCGTATTCCGCTCTTTTGTAGAGCCTGGTTAGCTAGATGAACGAGTATCAAACAGCACGAAAACCACTATCAGCGCATATAATTAGAGTACAGAGCAGGCCTCTTCTTTACATTGATTTTGGAACACTTTTGTCGGCATATTTCAACCAACAGTCGTGCCTTCTCTTCTCCCTCCGATAGAGTTGAGGTGACGTCACTTTTGCATGCATGCGTCAGTGAGGGATCTTCTTCCCGATGCAATGCAAGCGTTTGGGTTGACGATGTGGAGATTATCAACACAAAGAACACACTGTAATATTGGATTCTGCACAGTGTTAGCTGCGATGCGTGAATGCCAATCTTTTCGTAACAAGCTATTTCAGTACAACGCATGAAGCGTTGGTGATGTCCAAGTTATACCCTTCAGATGTTTCAACCACTTGCAGGGCGTGAACACGGCCTTCAATATCTGCGTGCTGCTGACTCCAATCTTTTTCTAGCGACATCGAAGGATTTGCCTTGATGGGAGACCGGGGTCTGCTGACATCAAGGCGTTAGTATTTGTCTCCATTGAGGATCTGTCTGATAGAGAGCCAACAATGTCAGATAGCGGATTAAGCAGCGTGGATGGTGCGACCGACCTTGACTCACTGAGAGAGGCGTTGAGTGCTGCAAAGGCAGAGACAGAGGCAGTCAGAGCAAAGCTTCACAACGCTGTGCGCAAGGGCAAGACGATAGATGCAGAGAGAAAGAAGGCTGTGGGTGAACTGAGCGATCTCGCAAAGGAGCTGGCCAATGCACAAGAACAGCTCACAGAAGTGCAGAGCTCCACAGCTGCACTCCATGAGCAGGATGGGGACTTGAGCAGCGAGCTGCAGGCCGCTTGCGCCAGGGCAGCCGCTCTGGATGAGAAGCTAAAGCAAGTGCAAGCAGAAAGCGCAGAAAATGTGCGCGCAATCGAATTGAAACATCAGGCAGCGGAAGAGGCGCTGCGGCAGCAGATAGACATGCTGCAGGCTGCTGCCTCGCAGCAGGCCTTACCAACACAGGATACCAGCGAAGCCCTGCAAAAGGCCACAGCCCGCGCACAGGAAGCAGAGAGCCTTGTCGCCGAGCTCAGACAGGAAGCCGAGGTCATGAATGAGGCCCTGCAGGTGCGCAAAAGCCTGCCATGCCTTCCCCTTGCACACCCTGTCCTGGGTGAGAGCACTGGCCAATGAAGCGTGCACAATCCTGAAAGGCATCTATTATTGCGGCGCCATGAAGGCTTGATCCACTTCTGTGTGACTCTCACAGTGTTACTCTGGTCTTACAACAATCACACCTTGTGCACAGGCTGCAGCCGAGCGCATCAAAGCGACGGCAGCGGCAGAGGCGGCCGCGCATGCTGATGCCGAGGCGCGCAGCAACGAGGCTGCCTCCCTCAGGCGACAGGTGGCAGAGCTCGAAGGGCGCCTCTCCGCGGCGGACAATGCGCAGGTGCACTGATGCCCAGAGCATGCAAATCGAATGTAATGCTTCTGCATGGGGTCCTGCAGTTGTTGTCAGACATGTACTCTTAAGCAAAACTATGCGAATCTTGCGTTGGCTTGAAGGCCTGCTCAATCTGGCCTTCAAAGTTCAAGCCAAGACCAGGTCTCGTCAGCCGAGCTGTGCGTTGGCATGTTCTTCTTGAGCTGTGATCTTTCATTGAAGAAGTGCTTGTGACAGCAAAGCTTTTGTGTAGGCACGTGCTACTGCGTCTGAGGAGCAGCTGCAGACGCTGCAGGAGCAACACGATGCGCTGTGCCAGAAGCTGCGGGAAGCTGCGGCTGAAGCTGATGGGAAGCTGCGCCAGGTGCGGCAACAAATTCTGCTGGCGCCTCGAAGCACTGTGCCCTTGAGCCCCTGCATGAGTCTCTAGCTGACCATCTTGTCCTTGTTGCATAGAACCTTTAGGCTCCAGTCCTTGCAAAATCGAAGGTACACCTAATTCCGGCAGAGATAATGAGCAAACGATGTAATAGGTGGAAGATTTGGAGAGGCAATTGGTGGAGGCCCAGGCAGCAAGGGAAGCTTCATCAGAAGGGTGCGCCAGGGAGGCACTGGCAGCTGCTGAGAAGGCGGCTGCGGAGCTTCGAGCAGCTGCAGAAGCTGAGCTCGCCTCAGCCGGGTACTGCCCAGGTTTCCATATTGTCATCACAATGCCTGGCTTTCAAACATGTGCGTATACCAGTATATGATTTTGGGGGGAGGCGGCATCTGCTAGGGATCCGCAGGGCACGCAATGCCGCCTTGGAATCCCTCAGGGCATGCCCGCAATTCCCAAGAGATTCATTAGAGATTCATCCCACAAGATGGGTCTACAAAGGATTGATAGACAGCCCATATCTTCTTCTGTTCTCATGCTCACACCTGAAATTGTTTTTCTGCATGTGGGCATAGGATGGAGAAGCAACAGGTGGAGGAGGCCATGCGAGCTGTGCAGGCCAGGGAGGCTGAAGTGGAAGCGCAGGTTGCGGCAGCCGCCGCGCGCGCAGATGCAGCCGAGGAAGAAATGAAGCGGCTGAGGTGCGCACACCGACTCGCATTAGCGCTGTGCTCTGAGCACAGCTTCTTGGACCAATTGATGCTTTGGGATATATTAGTGCTTGTAGCTTGCAGGAAGGGGTGTGCAGATGAAGTTGCCCCATGCGCGAGTGGTGAGTGGTGATTGTGTGCTCAATTGTGATGTGCAGAGAGGAGAGCGAGGCGAGGAGTCAGCGATTCGGCATGGTTCATGTGAGCTTCTCCAAGAAGGAGGCTACCCTGCGCGAGCGCGCCGATCAGGCTGAGATGACAGCAGAACACTTGCGGCAGGTGTGGTACAGATGTTCTTTGGTCTTGTATTGGTTTCGCTCAATCAAAATGTTCTCTCACATCCGGCTTTTCTGTGTGCCCATCTATGTGGTCTTCAGCAATCCCTTTTGTGCAGTCAATGCCAAGTTCATAAAATTTATGATTTTGCAGCAAGAACTAGCAAGCTTGTTATGTTCAGAGTAGGTTCCACAGCTTTGATTGAGTAAAACTGATGTGAGACAGGCGCTGAGGGCAGCAGAGCAGGCTCAAGAGGCGGCACAGAGGGAGGTGGCGGCGGCGAGGGAAGCTGCCGCCCAGGCGCAGGCAGCTGCAGAGGAGCAGGCAGCTGCCACTGAGCAGGAGGCTGCTCGTGCCAACACTGCCGAGGAACATGCCCGGAGTGCAGAGCAGCAATGCCAGGCGGCCCACAAGGTCTATTCTGAGTGCAGATGTATATTTCATTGATTTTCTGCAGAAACCTTTGGGATGGAAATGGCACACTGAACCTTGTCTGTATTTAAGCGCTCACGTCTGCTCCTGCAGGCGCTTAAGGAGTTGGAATACCGGCTGCAGAGCAGCAGAGACTGCAGCGACGCTTCGATGCAGGAGAGGTTTGCTAAAGCCGATGAGCGCGTGGCCGCGGCTGAGTCAGCGCTGAGTAGCGCGCACGCTCTGCGCGCTGCCGCGCAGGAAGCTGCCGAGAATGCGGAGGCGCGCGCTGCGGCTGCGGAGGAAGCTGCGCAGCAGTTGAGGCAGCGAGTTGGCGCGCAAGCCCAAGAGAACGGCATCGCTAGCTCAGCGCATGACGGGGCGAAGGACAACGGCGGAAAGTATCACAGCGGCGGCGTGGATGCTGGTGCTGTCATCATTGACATTGGTGAGGGTTACTCATGCCTTGGCTAATGCACCCGGGTACCTCACTGCAATGGCTGCAGAGATCCAGGTCTTAGCAAAGGATCTTGAGAAGAGTTCTGGTTGTGGAAGAGGATCTGAAGGAATTGTAGCAAGGACAGCCTTGACCAATTTAATATTGAAATAAGCTGAGTTCATTGTTGGGGAACAGGGGATGACGAGAACTTCACAGCTCGCAGCAGAAAGCAGGCATCTTCTGCTAAGTCACCAGGCAGCAGCAGCGCTGCCGAAGTGAACTTGCTCCTCAGAGAAAATGGTGAGCTCCGAGCCAAGGCTGAAGGTGCAGACAAACGGGTTGCGGCAGCGACAAGCATACAGGTGTGCATCCCGGAGAAACATCAAAAGTTTCTTGATGCCATGCATGCAATTCCTGTCCCACACTTAGGTCCAAATATCTGGATCTGCGCAGCGAGCGTGTCAGGCAGAGCGAGCATATAACATCCCTGTACGGTAGGCCTTCAGTTGAATTTTAATTTTAAAATTACTGAATGCAGCAAGCACGGGTGGCTGCGTTGGAGAAGACCAATCGCGATCTGAGCTGGCAGGTTGCAATGCTGACTCGCTCCAGCACATCACCCAGCAGAGCGCTGAGAGGGAACACCGCTGCAGCCCAGCCAGAAGATGCCCTGCAAGATCCTACAGGCACGATCTCCGCTTTGCCCCTTTTTAGAATTATCACCAATCCACAGGTGACTTCACATACTCCAGAATTTAATTAAGACTGGTTCCAGCCCTATGGCTGCATTTCTTTGCATGTTCATAGTCAGTGAAAGGTGCTGATTTGCAATTGTCAAGTGTCCATGCTTGGAATGAGATGGTCATTATTGAAAGCCTTGCATGACCAAGGCAAGCCTGTCTTGGCATCCTGCCTTTCCTACCAGGTGCTTTCATGTTCAGCAGAAAAAGCCGGCAGCTTTGGGTCCAGTGGATTTCATTCACAAGTTGATGGTTGCAGGGGTCATGAGTTCGCTGCCAGGGATGCTGGGCTGGTGCCTGCGCTACCGCAAGTGGCTGGTCATTGGATATGCTGTGTTGCTGCACCTGCTGGTCTACTCCCTGGCGCTGTCATATGCCTCCTGCAACAGGGAGGCCTCTGCCTCAAAGACTTCCTAAAACTGATTAATTGGGACTTGATAATCTGCCTCAGACTGGCGCCAGGCCTCAGGCCGGCCGCAACGTGCAGTGTATAATGAACAGATTGATGCCGTCCTCTGTGTACAAGCATATGCGCGTGAATCCTTGTATACCATCTTTATAATTGAGCAGAGTTGCTGTGATAGCATCTGTGATGGGAGCATTATCGTCTGCTCAGCGCGGACTGAAATGTTAACCACTATTGTACTGGCAGCCGCTGGCGCCTTCGAATGAGACAATTTTGCCTAACAGACAACGTAGTGTGTTTTGGCCTGAAAAAAGAGAGCCACTTCAGCTGAAAGTACGAGGGACAAAATGCGCTGCAACTCACAAAAATACAGACAAGAGGAGGGCGGTCACAATCATGAACGATCGGCACTTGCTGGACGAAGCAAAGCCATGAGCCAAATCTAGAAGCGATGTGCCGGCCCCATCTGATGGCCATCTCCCCTTGGCAAGAGGAATGTTCTCATAGATTGCGAATTATTAAGTCTTTTCAGGAATTAATTGGTATTTGTTGCGCTAATTTGCAGGCGCTTGTCTAGGTGGCAGGAACAAATAGAAAATTAGATTGATGGGCTTGCTTATTCCCAATAAGCAATTCAGAGAGATTGACATTCAAGAATTCTAATTCAACACAATAATTAACTTTCAAGCCAGCCGTCCTGATGAATGATGAAACTGTTGTTTAAAGTGGCGCCCTCTCAAATTCACAAAGACTAGATGGGATCTACCAGTCTGAACGTCCTGTCGCCAGCGTGCGGCCACTTTGACAGGAGAGCGTTGTGTAGAGCAAACTCTTCGACGTCTCGCACACGTTGTAATTACAGCAACAGTCTTGCAGCCTGGCACAGTAAATCCAGGAGCAGTCATCCGTTGATGGCCTGTTGTGCATCACTCGGTGGAACCAGGTGTCTCATCGGTCCTTCATGAAATGCTACAACTTATTATGAAGTTGCGCATCCATCCCTGAGGAGGCGAGAACACAGGCCAGGGCTGAAGTGCCTGTGCATTTTGCCAGGATAGAAAGCGTGGAAGGCTTGGATCCAAGCACAGATGCAGCCATCCAGGAGGCAATGCATGCCTGCATACAGGAGACTGACTTGGATAGCCGGCTTGACAATGTGACTGACCGCACCGTGGTATGGCACAACCCCACCATTCAATGCAGGGGGTCATTAATGCATCGCGTTCAGAAAGTTGTGTGAGACAGCATGAGACCTTGCATGCTGTGGATATGCAGGGCAAAGTGCGGGACACCTACGGAGTGGCTGACAGTGACAAGCTTGTCATTGTTACCACTGACCGCCAATCTGCCTTTGACCGCCTGCTGGCCTCCATCCCCTTCAAGGTGCTCCATCTGATAAACCCCCTGCTCTGTACCACATGCCTGCATGCGCACATGCATGCATGCACAATCACATGCATCTATCGACCAAAATGAGGATGACCAGAATTTAGAAGTCTGCAATTGGCTCGTGTTTGTTGCAACATGCCTACCTTGGTGCCCTGCCAAGATCTGCTGGTATCACAAGCTCCTTCATGCGCTGCATGATAGATTTGCGCTTAGCATGTGGTCACGTGCCTGGGCGGTGCCTCTCTCCCTATGTCAGCAAACACCTCACTCGTTCCTTCATCAACTGATGTGTTGCTGCCACACTTGAGGCGGCCATGATCACCGCTTCATCAACTTTTTGTCCTCAGTTGTTGGGGCTGTACCCTATCCGAGGCTCAGCTGCATGTCTCTCTGGGGACTAGTTCAGCATCATGTGCCCCTGGGAATCTCACACTTTGACACTCTTAAACTCTTTGTTCCCAACATATCCTGCACAAACAGGATTCATGGCTGTTCAGTCACCGGTTGGGAGTTGTGGATATCAGATACCCAGGGGCAAAGGATGCTGAGCCTGATTCCCGGAGCGATATGCCGCTGAACTTGTATAAAAATGCACAAATGCATTAAGCAATGCTGTAATGTCAACCTCGAACAAGCGGAAGTGTCTCTGTGGTGCGCAGGGGCAGGTGCTCAACCTGACGAGTGCTTGGTGGATGCAGCAGACACAGCATCTGGCAGCCAACGCTCTGCTGGACGTGCCTGACCCCAATGTCTCCATCATGCAGCGCTGCACTGTCTTCCCAGTGGAATTTGTCGTCCGAGGCTTCCTCACTGGTCAGTCACTGATCCCCTTGGGATCGCTCTTGTATTGCCGTAATGCATTTTGTTCGAAGAGGCTGTTTTCGTTGATGCCGGAGGACCTCACTTAGGCTGACTAAGATCAAAGTTGGAGCATCTTTTCATGCATGGGGTGTTTTGCCCTACTGTCGCATAGGCACAACTGGGATGCGCCTGTGCATAAAGTGTATTTCAAGCTTGCTTGTGTCGGTTGAAATGCAAGCCCCTCTGGCTTGTTGGTGAAGCTGCATCCTTTGCTGGTCTCCTGTGTTGTACTCTGCTGGCTCGGCAGTGATGTTTTGTGAGTGGTTGATGCAGGCAGCACTGACACATCCTTGTGGACGCACTACAAGGCAGGAGAACGCGAATACTGCGGCAACACCTTCCCTGATGGCCTGAAGAAAAACGACAGGTGCACACATGCTGCACATTCCCTCTGCAAAATATGACTTTACTTGAAATGCCTCTGTCAAGGCTAGGACCTCTCTGCCATGAACCTGCACCTTCTCAAGCCTCTATCATGGCGGCCATCAGATCACAATTTCAGCACAGCTCAGTCAGCCATATGGCAGACGGGCAGACCAGGCAGACAGATCAAACCTGACTTTTTGATAAGCTGCTTGGAAGATACTTGCATGCAAGCATTTTATGTGTAAGCTCAGGCTGGCGGTAAATGTGGTGACGCCCACGACTAAGGCGGCAGACCACGACGTGCCCATCAGCCCGGCAGAGATCGTGGTGCAGGGGCTCATGTCTCAGGAAGACTGGGACACGGTGCGGAACCAAGACAACTCTTTGTCAGCATCTAAAGTATATATGATTACTGAAAAAATTGAGCAAGCATGGGGTCTCTGCGGAAGGTGTGAGGTCCTTTGAGGTCAGAAAGATGTGCATGATGCATCACAATGACCAGTGGGACAGTCTGGCACCCACAAGAAATGTCTTGACCTGCACTAAGGTCCTGTAATCACAGAGGAGGAGCATGTCTGATACATGAAAAACGCAGACGCTAAAAAATGGTCAAACTGGAATCTTTTCGAAATTGAAATTAAAATATAAATTTAACACAAATTTGAATTTGAACACAAGCTGGCGCGCGTTGCAGGTGAGCAGCACTGCGCTGGCGCTGTTTGAGTTTGGGCAGGAGGAGGCGGCCAAGAGGGAGCTGCTGCTGGTGGACACCAAGTATGAGTTTGGCAAGGATGCCTCTGGCATCATCCGCCTTGTGGACGAAATCCACACCCCAGACTCCAGCAGGTGGGCATCATAACCCTTGATGAAACGATAATAAGTTGGGTGACAATAAGGGTCGACTTTGTGCTCCACCCAACTGAGCTTTCAGTAGCCTTGCTGGCCGCATGTTTGTACAGCGAGGGCTGTGACAGGCAATTCACTTGATAGGGGAATGAGCGGCGCAAACAGATTGCAAACAAAAGGTGGAGTTTGGAAGATTGAGGTATTTCAAGGATGTTGATTGATGCAAAGGGAAATGACAAATTCACTGATGAATGTGGTGTTGCTGTGTGCAGGTACTGGTTGGCTGACACGTATGAGGCGAGGCATGCGGCGGGCGAGGAGCCACAGAACATTGACAAGGAGTTTTTGCGGCTGTGGTTCCGGGAAAACTGCGACCCTTACAATGACAAGGTGATTGCACTGCTCTTAGAGTCAGACATTGTGTTCAATTGCCGTGCTGGTCTATTAAGGGCATTGCGTACTCAATCTGCATATCAGAGGCAGAGGCGAAAGTGATGACACGATGCGATTTGGGATCCACCATGAACTTATTTCCATGTGTCATATCTGTCCGCTTGTCACCATGCATCGAGATGGCAACCATCAGTTGGCCCCAAATTGTGAACTATACAGGATGTGTTGCTTTGCCTTGAAGGCTCAACACGGATGCATGAACATGCATGGCGATTTTGGTGCCTCGCCCACACACTGATAATCTGATATCCTGCAGCTTGAATCACTTGCTGTGTTGCAGGTCTTGCCAGAAGCACCGGCTGAGCTGGTGAAGGAGTTGTCACGGCGCTACATTCTGCTGTACGAAAAAATCACAGGCCAGTGCTTTGAGATCCCCCCTCTGGGCACAGACCCAAAGCACCGCATGGCGGAAAACGTCAGGAAATCCCTCAAGCGCTTGTGAGGAGATTTGCATGGGATTTACACATGTGCCTCATACTGTATGACAATTCTGCAGCAGCGAGAGCATGTACTAGTTTTCCTGGTGGTTGTCTGACCGACTTTGTGTTTGACATTGTATGCGACGTGATGCAGCACCAGCGAGACCAACCTTCTTTTATTTAATGTTGCGCTTATGCAATGGACTGAATGCCATAATAAAGCCAAGCTTGGCTATTCTCGCTGAGGATGCATTACAGTGTTTATGATAACAGTGACATATTTCAATCAGTAACAAGACTTGCATTGCATTGCACACTAAAATCATAGCAGGGAGTCACGCATGACGCCAGAAAGGGCCGCGGCAGCTTTGTCCTAAACCCGAACAGATGCCGCAAGTAAAGGAATGTCTCTCAGAAGTTCCCACCAAACATTGCAATGCCCACTTAGTATAGCCCTGCTCCCACTTCTAATGCATGAAACTAACTTATCACTGCAATCAGGTTTTCTTCAATCCCACCTACTTCGTCTACGCCAATCATCAAAGGTAACTGACTGATTTGACTATCTTGATCATGAGTCATCAGAAACTGGAAAACTCAACGTGTGATCATGAGGACATTTCTCCAAGACATGTGCACTCTGGCAGGCACGTATAGGTATGCATGTCAGCACTGACTCGGCAAATTTGCCTGTCTGAGCAGGACAAAATTGGAAAAGACAAAATTGGGCGTAAGTATATACATACGTGACAAGACTTGTGCAAATTGACGTCAGCCAACAACAGAGGTGGCTGCACAGACAGCCTTTCAAACACCATCTGCACTGCAACATCAGCTGAAAGTCTCTAGGGTCCAGCAAAGCTTTTGCATCCTTTTCCCCTGGAAATTCTATCCCTGTCTCCATCTTGCGGGAGATTTTTCTTCATTTTTTGTGATAAAAGATTGCCAGAAGTATGTCATGGTACCTGACACACTCCAAATCTTGCATTAATACTACATATGGCAATGAAGTCAGAGGACCCTCACCCAAAATTAAATAAGATTTCCATGATGGCCAAAACAAGCCCCCCACTAGCAACCTTAAGCTGGGAAACTTTGCAGCGCATACCAGCGCACAAGAAAGAACAGCAATATCCCCTGTGGTGTCGTGGCTTCCTCAAAAGAGAGGAGGACAAAAGGAAAGAACTTCATTGAGAAAGATGTCCCCGATAGGCGGTCTTGGGACGTCGGCTGCATACATTACATGATGGAATGCTCTGGCGCCACGGTGCTGCCGTCATATTCACTGCATTAGGAAGTTTGCAGCGCTCCCTCTTGAATTGACTAGGATCCACTGTTTTTGAAGTTGTGTCCCTCGATTAAAATTCCTGCAGCACGGTCCATCCCCAGAAGGAGCACACAGCGCAGCGATGCTTTAAGAAGCGGTGGCTGTGGCTCAAATCTGCAAATTTTATCTGCGGCCCACTCCGGATGGCAGGATGTTGATGATTGGGATGCTGATGGACTTTGTGGCGACCTGGCCGCTCGGTGGTGCGGCCGCTATAGCCGATGCAGCTGCAAAAACCACATGTGAAAATGGTCAGAACCTGCTGTCCTGGCGTAGTGGGAGAGTGACGTCGGTCACTCCAACCAGCTTGGGCATAATTATGCAATGCCTGCAAGAGATGCCACAGGGATTGATCAGGTCAGATGGAATTGATATGGCTGGGGATTTTGGTGAGAGCCCACCTGCTTCCTCGGGGCTCTTGACAGTCAGCTTGTTCAGGACAGAGCCGAATATCCTCGTCCGCTGCTGCGGCACGGCCGGCACCGGCGCGCCGTCAGAGCTGCCCGTCGTCTCTGCCCGCGTGCCCACCTGCTGCCCGTCAGCTCCCGGCGCAGCCGGAGTGTCCGGGAAGTTGTTGTACTGCACCACATTCAACACAGAATTGCCCATCTGATGATCCACTGCTAAGATATATGCTGTGTTTGTGAGTGCAAAAGAGCAGAGCAAGACAATGCAGCAGATACACCATCAGCCCTTGCCACGAGACATGCTCTGCTTGTAGTCATAGCACACACCGGGCCAGGCACAAACAAGCAGTGGCTTGCCACAGCTTCTGCTTACAGGCTGCTTCCGACGCCTCACCCTGATGCTACTAAACCTCAAACCATGAAAGACAAATCCTTATTTCCACCATCTCGTGGTGGAACTAAATTACAGCCCACAGCAACATCCAGCCGCAAAAATAAGGCGTCTTGCAGGTAGAGGCTGCACCTGGTCTGTGAGTTGCGGCCCCTGTATCGAGGTGGTGTTCTGCTTGGTGGCAGAAATGGTGTAACCCCCCGGGGCCGACGAGGGTCCAAGGGACACGCTCACGGGCGAGGCGCCGTCATTCGACGGCGTTCCCGCCGCCGCCGCGGCCACCAGCCGGCTGCTGAAATTTGCCGCCGCGCTTGGCGCCAGAGCGTTGAGGCCCTGCAGCGGCGCCCTGAAACTGGAGCCCCTGATGGCCTGCGCAGACAGGGCAGAAATCCTTATTTGAGATCCAGAAATGACGTGAAATGTATCTCCAATTGTTGATGGATCACGTATGAGATCACAGAAATGTGCCCCCCAAATTGATGCTAAAGTTCTTGGTTGAAACCAATGCGTCTTGATGGTGACCGCTTGAGACATGTGTCAAGAGCCAGCTAAGGAATTCATCAGGAGCAAAACGTGAGCACATGCTGAAGCATATGGCATCAGAAGGCCTGTCCCAAAGCCCGGCCCTATGGCAAAACATTGGCATGGCTGGCATAGACAGCATGCATGAGTTCAACCACACCTACCCTATAAAGGCAAGCGGAGCTGCAACCCTTCAATCCCTGCGCAGACCAGATTGTGCACAATGCAAGCTGCACGGTTGCAGAAACAGTTCTAGAAGACTTTCCAGATTTCAAACTTCAAATTTGAAACCCAAAAGATTTTTCAAATTCAAATATGAAATCCAAATGCCTTGCACATTCGAATTCGAGCCCTTGACAGTGCCTCACCTGCGCCAGCGTGTTGGCAGGGCCAACATATGCTTCGCGGATGCCCCAGGCCGGCAGCACAGCGTTGAAGTCGTTGTCATCGCTGGCCACGACGTGATACGTACTGTAGGCGAAGACCTGCGCGTCCACGATGTGGATGCAGCTCGGGTCCAGCGCCAGAGGGTCGTGAGACAGCGTCCTGCAGTCGAACACATTTGACACATGTGATAGACTGTCCCATTAAGAAGTCATCTGAGGTCCTAGTGCGCAGAAAATTGCACATATTGATCGGTCTGGGGAACAGAAGGAAAAGGAGATCCACAGAGTGTGGCACCCAGCTGAACCCTTGAACTGCCAATGGCTTGCCCGCTCAGCATGCTGTGCTTCCATACTAACTGAACAGCATGCAGCTTCATTCACACAGTCCTTAGGAATGGACCAACTGCCCAGCAGCGGTGTCACCAAGGAGTGCTACGAAGCCCCTGCTTAACTCTCTCAGACCTCTCATAGGACTCAGAGATAGTTTTGCCTACAGCTGGCCTTGGCTGGCTTCAAATGCATGCAAGAACGCTGAAGCTACTACTGAGACTGATAAGTATCATTTGCATGGCAGGCGCACCATACAAAGGTGCCGTTCAGGTAGACAGAGACGGTGGCGCCGATTCGCTGGCGCTGCCCAATCGCGTTTTGCCCAAAACTGAGAGCGCAGATGTAGAAGTCCACCGAGCCATCCTCCTCCGCCCGCCACTGGAACAACGCCTTGCCCGACGGCGACGTTATCTGCGTACAGCCATGCGTGAGATCGGAACTCTGACACAATTTCAAAAAAGGCGCACACCAGAGGGACATGCATGCTAGAGCAGGCAGCGCTCAACGGCACGTGCAAACTGAGCCCGTTAGGTGCCTGAAAAGCCCTTAACAGTAGGTGTCGTGTGAAGAGCTTTCGTGGGGTGTTCAATATGCAAGCACAGACCCAACCACGACAATACTTGCATGTCCACAAGGGATTTATTGCAGCCTACGAGCCCGTGCATGTCACACTGTCTTGCAATATATCTGTGCAATATATCTGTGGAACGGAATCCACAGCGTGCAGAGAAACTCATCCTTCACATTTGGAGAAGTAGATATAGGGATACAGGGGCTGCCTCACCGGAGCGCCGACTTCCGCCTTGATGTAAAAAGGCAGCTTGTTGACCATGATGGGCGCATAGTCAGACCACTTGACTCTCTTCTCCTCCACGATGCCCTTCATGACACTCAACTGCACAAAGTCTGCGTTCGCGCTGCTCACCATCGTCGCCTCCAGATCGTACCGCAGCAACCTACCCCCCGCTGTGCCGTTCAGCCCTGCATGCGCCAGAACAGGCTTTGCATATTGCGCCAAAACAAGCTGACAACCGCCGCGCCAATTGAGGTCTTCAATCCCCGCGCAAAAATGACCTTTGCGCTTTGCCCCAAAATAAGAACCGGCCCTCCGTGGAAAAACAGGCACCGGTGTTGCATGAATGCTCACATTCTCCATAATGGGTCTCAAGGAAAATTTTTTGCATCCGGCTTTATCGGTTGTGGGGGCATTGGGTCAGTCGCAATCCCCCACAAGCCTCCAACCTATGCACTTTTTCTGACAAGGCCTGGGGACTATATGCAGCCGCAATGCATGGCCAGTAGGCACTAGAAATTGCATGAGATGGTCATGAGGGTCGGCAAGGAGAGCAGCGCACTGGTTGTGTCAACATTGATGGTGCCTTCGGATGAGTAATTCTGCGATGTGAAGGTAATGCGGTTGGGCTGTATGTGAATGTAATCTGTCACGTTGACCGGGTTGCCGGGCAGCGAGTTGATCGCAAAGTCCACCGTCATCACTCCGCCATCGGTAGGCGGGGCCGTCAAGCTGCACGGCAGGAAAGAGAGGGTTTCAGTAGATAGCACAGGCACAAGCAAGTCGCAAGGTTTAAGAACTGGTCAGGCCGAAGACAGCTTGCAGCAGGATGCTCCGGTCACCGAGCAGCGCATGCAGCGCTAGACATCCTGCTACTTCTTTTATCATGGATTTTCCAGAATATCTTCCTGTGTCAGTTCCCAACTTGTCAGTTCCCAATTTGCAACGGCGCAAACCAGCTCCTGCTTGCAGAGAGCAATCAGGTTTGGGCAACAGCTGGGATACTGAAGCAGCACGCTGAGTGATGTAACAGCACTGTGAGCAAAACTGATCTGTGGCACGGTGTGTAAGACTCTCAAGGTGTGTAAGACTCTTCATGGGAGATCAAAGAGGGAGGGAACACGCACTAGACGGTGACGTTGGCGTTGCAGGTGTCGTTGTAGAAGGTCTGAACGATCGGGAAGAAATTCACAATCGGCGCGCCGCGCGGCTTGCGATCGCCATCGAGAAAGTTGTACACGATGGTCTGGTTCTGGGCGCGGTATGAGTTGTCCAGGATCTGCAGGTCTGCCTTGTTCTGCGCATTCTCCTCCGGTTGGTTGGACAGGAAGCGCTTAAGGCCATTGTCCCACGCCTGCGCAGCCATTATAGGCGATCAGTTTTTGTGCTAGGAAATATCTCTCTTCCTTTCTGCCGTACCAGGAGCTCCTTGCAGAGTTCCGTGAGGAAGACCTTCTGTGCTGCAAAACTGATGGATAGCGGTACAGCTTGTCGGTTTCCAATCTCAACTTGTGAAAAGTAGCGCTGCACCATTCTTTCCAACATGCTTTACCCTGCGTGCCTGCAAAGGGCCGTACTTGCAGAATGGTACACAGGCAGGAGCAATAATACCGGCGCCACTGATTTGCGGACTGACCACACCCTGTACATCTCATGCATGCATGCATGCATGCACGATGTGAAAGAACAACACAACTTGAGCGGCTGCAGAGCCACAAGTGGGTAAACATGCGCCCAAAGGTATGCATGCCAATGGGTGATTCAAGGTGGATTGAGGAGGTGATCACACCTTGGCAAGGCGGCCAAAATAGTCTGGTGAGCTGCGGGTGTCGCAGGTGCTGAGGCCGCCAGTAAGCACGCCCACGATGCGCCGCGTTTTGGCGTCAATCAGAGGGCTACCGGACGATCCACCCTGGGTTGACCCCTGAGTCCAGATCACCTGCACACCCATGCAAAGCTGCTCAGAGCTGGCCCTTCGGGAGATCTGACACTGGAAAACTTCCTTGCGCAACCCGGCACAGCAGGTGCTGTCCGGCAGTAACGGGTCATGGGGCATAAAGCAGAGGTTAGGTGCAGAAGGTGCGCGGATCATTCAAGCAATTTTGTGCATTTGCTTTGTCCAAAGAATACAGAACACATACACGTCAGTGCAATTGCGTTGATTATGTGCGCTTGTTTTCGCGCACAGGGAAAGGTCACTAAGAGCAGTGCACGCAGTGCTCAAAAGGCTGGTTGCACGGGGTGGATTAGTAAGAGGGCATTGGGCGCACCTCAAAGTGGGTCCTGGTGGTCGGCTGCACCTCTCCGGGAGGGAATCGCGTCGGCGTGAACTGCGTGGAGATCCTGCAGGTGCGCACACATGCCGTCACATGCCGCCACATGTCATACCAGCACACCATGCAAGGCCTCCTTGTGCCGGTTCGCCAAGCTCCGATGTCAACCCAAAGGACCAACAACCCAAATCAAGCCGCCTTCCGACCCAAAGGACAAGAGGCCTTTCTCAAAAGACACAGCAGTAACCAAACACCTTCTGCGGGAGCTGCCAGGCAAGGGAAATGCTGTGCATGGCCACTGCAATCTGTTTTAAATGTCCTACGCCCCTGTGTTGGTCATTTGTAGCTGGTAAAGAGGGGCGCACGAGTTGTTGACATAGGAGATGCGCTTGATGTTGCCGTGGGGATGGTGGATTCCCACGGCAGTGGTGGGGACTGCATCATCCTGAGCATCAAAGCCTGCGCGCATGCACAAAGGAATCACATTCCTTACAGGAAATCCCAGAAGTAAGAGGACAAAGGGACTCACAAACAAATAGAGAGATCCCTGTGCCCCCTTTCAAATCCCCAAGCGAGAACGCAAAGTGTGCGCTTGCAGCAAAAAATTGCGATGTCATTGCGCTGCAGCAACAACATACCAGCGGACAAGATGTGACCTGATCTTGCATACGCTGCCATTCAAGGGTGTTGCAGAGCAAGGCAGCTGCTCATAAAGAAAAACAAGAAGTGCCAGAAAGAGACAGGAAGCAGCATCTGCAATTCAGAGCGGCATATGCTGAAAAGAGAGGTCATGCTCACCCATGTAGAATGGCTTGAACCTGTCGGGGATGGTGCTTGGCATGTCCAGCAAGAGCACGTCGGCAGCACTGTTGTAGAACAGCAGCTTCACACCCTGCACAAATCCAGATGGGCCATTTAGAAATTAGCAACATTTAATTTCTTGGCTTCTGACAGGGACCATACCCCGCAAAGCCGCCTGACTGTGATGACATCGCTAATGAATGAGAAGCAATGCAGTGATCTACCTCGAGCCAACAAGCATGCATGCAGGTTTGAGATGCTGAGCTGACTGAGAGGTGCTGGGCTGTCCTGCACGCAGATTTGAAGCATCCAGGAGTGCCATGAGCTTTTATCATACAGGGCGAGCGGGCTAGCAAGCGTGCCTGCACGACTTGGGTAAAGGGGGGCGCAGTCTCATTGTTGCAGGGGCTCTGATAGTTGAAGATGAGGAGCCAGTATTCAAAGTCGCTGATCTCATTCTTGTCCGTGAAGCAGTGGTCCGCTGTCAGCAGATAGATCCTGCCCAGCGCTGCATTCACGATGGACCCTGCACGTTGCAATAACCCCCTTGCTCAAACACTTCATCATGCAATTGTAATGAGTGTTGTTCTGGCGTTCTCTCCCTTGAGCCCAAATACACCCAGGATCATTATATCAAGGATGCAGGCAAATTTTCTGAAGGTTTGAATGCCAGCTTGTGTGGCTGCCGGCTCAACATCCTGCCGTCAAACAACCTATCGGAAGGTTGCTGGTCTATGCACGATGAGCCCTCCACATGCTAATATGATCGCATGCATGTGCGCCTTTGCAGCGCGCTGATGCAGATGTACATAACATATACGGACACGACGACTTCACATCTTTTTGGAATTTTCACATTTCATATTCAGGTTTCAAACAAAATACACGTGTTCAGAGGCTGAGCGCCTTGATGCGAGTGTTAATGGCATAGACCGCCACAAGAAACTCAAGCCCTTTCAGGCTCCTTTCAATTCAAAATCCACTAAAAAAACAACTGTGCAGAGGCCGAGCGCTTCAATGCGCGTCTTCTTGCGGAGAGTGACACTAATTTCGACTTACCTGTGCAGAGGCCGAGAGCCTTGATGCGTGTGTTGATGGCATAGACAGACACGACTCCCTGAGCCACGTCCTCCCAGGCCGGGTCGCACTCGATGCTCTGCGTGCATGGGGCGGTCGCATCGCTTGTTTGCTGCATAATAGTTGTGTCAAACTGCGTCCCGGGCGTCCGACTGCCCGTATCTTGCAGCAGCCGCCGCCGCCTTTTCTGCGCCTGCATCTCCCCGTCTGTCCCCTGCGGTGGCAGATTGTTCTTATGCGCTGTTGCTACCAGAGGTAAGGTGGGTCTGGGGAGACGAGCTGCAGCTGCAGGCTGCCAGATTTCCTACCCCTTGCTGAGCTCGCCTGAGAGAAGCAAGACGCAGTCAACCGTGGGCACGCTCAGCACTTTTACCGGCCCCCGCCAGCCGGGGCCAACACAAGGCCGCCTCAAATGCTGAGCATCATATGTAAGTGCGCTTCAGCAACCCCACCGCTTACTTGTTGAATGGGTGTCCTGACTCGGGCTGCTCTGTGTGAACAGCAGTGAATGATGCGCAAGGAATGGGCAAGGCAAAAGTGATGATACACTTGACCAGCAGTGAGCCAGCAACATGACAATACTGTTAGCAGGGCTGCAGAAAAGCCAGAAGAAGTCACAATGCCAGTAGCTGCCATTCTAGTGCTTTTGCTCTGACTATATGCTTTGAAGTAGAAAAAGGAGCCAGGAAAGACTTGCCTGCAGGACATTAATGATGCGCAGCGTTGGTCGTCCACCAATCTCTGGCGCATGTGGCTGAAAGTACTCCAAATCCACTACACTGCCTGCATCGCACAACCGCATCGTCCGTCACCCCTGGAGCTCAGCTGAAATATGTATTTTTCTGCCCTTGCATCAGTGAACCTGTCTTTTACACATCCCTGCTGTGCATGCTGTGACAGGCTGCCCCGCCTAGAGGGCACCTGATTACCTAATGATCACAGGAATACAATTGTTCATGTTCATGTGGGTGGGTCTCAGTGTCTTGTATGCATTGGGCTACCCTAATCTGTAAGAGATTGCGGGATTGTGATCCCTGTGACACTCCAAGGACAAGTCAAGGTGAGATGTCCCATATGTCTCACCTTGAAGCAGCGGCGTGGTCACCTTGTGGCTGTGGGGCACATCGAAGGCGCCGTAGTGCATGCAATCCCTCTCACACACTGTCCCATCGCTTGTAGACCCCGGGGAATATATGTGCAGCTCCCCGGCACTTGGCAGCCTTATATCACTGCACACAAATGCAGAAGACCAGTCAAAGCATATATTACCCTATAGGATCAACTGACTGTCAATCATAAGAAGCAGGCTGTCCAAGGCCCCTTATAAAAAGTCAGCAGCCATCCTAGAGGCATTACTGCTTTGCCAGGCATGTGGGGCCTCAGTGAAAATGTGGGGGCTTACCAAGAATGGAGGCTGTATGAGAATGTCTGTGCAGGGATCACTTATTCGTCAGGGACACTACTGAAAGGGGGAGGAGAAGAAAACAAACAAACATACCTGAAGACAAGCACGTGGTGCGAGGCACCAGGCGAGGATATTCTCAGCCGAAGCACATGTCCGCCTGTCGGCAGCTCGCTCCACTCCCCATGGTCTTCCACATCAAATTCCTCCAGTCCCTGTCATGCAATAGGAACATTTATTGACTCTCTGTGCATTGCATGAAAGCGCAATGTCTGTACGCATCTTGGTGTCTGTTGCAACGTTCGTTCTTAAGACATCCTGGTTCACAACCCGCTTTAAGGAGTCCTAAAGGGATGTCTCTGAAGAGTTGTCTTTCAAGGTGCATACACCAGGAGAGACAGACAGCAGTGAGGGCCGAATGGGTCGCACTTCTGGTGCTACGGCTTTGATGTTGCGCGCATGGAACCCCAGGCGATCATTGTGTTTGTCCTCGAAGCGCTCCAAGTCTGCCAAGGGCAGCTCCAATACTGGCGAGCTCCCCAGAGCCTCTTGGAGCCCCCAGCTCCTCGGAGTCACCCCTGTACCACGAGCAGGAGTGCCTCAGGGAGGTAGGCGGCTTCTTCTGACCGTTTATTTTTTCTTCCTTAAGAGTACTGTAATGGCATATAGCTGTCAAACTGGGAATTTTGCGTCAGAGTGTCAGCAATGCACACACCAGGTTCATCCGCACAACACAAGATATCAAAAAGATATTAAATGTTCGGATGTCCGTTAAGAATTGTGCAACACCTCTCAGTGAGCATGTAACATCCACCGGTGGACCTAGGCTAACAAGTCGTTCAAGACTAGGGCATACCCGCTGCTCGCGCCGTCAGAAAGCATACTATCGCTAGGCTTGTGAGGAATGCTGGCTTCCTTAGCCACATGCCTCCAGCGAGAATGTCACGCCTTCTCCGCAGACCCAAGAGCCGTTCAAAGCTGTCACGAGCGTCGCTGCAGAAAGCCTGCGACTTGCCGCTGCAGTGCTTGCGGAGCTTTCTAAATATATATCATTTTCCTTCGCAATCTGCTGAAGGGTTGATCTGCTGGGATTATGGGCGTTAGCTGCGCACTATACAAGGACGTACAAAGCAGAACAGCAGCTGGCGACTGGTTGACCCTGGAAGCACTCAGCTTGTGCGACGCAAGCACCCATCAAATGCCCCTCCTGGATCGTATCGTTGGCTTCGTCCGTCAAAGATTGCGCTTTAGATGTACCTTCACTTGATTCTCGTAAGACAATGCGTCATCGCGATGTGATGGCCCAAGTTCAGCGGCGTTGCTAGCCTTCCGTCGAGTTTCAAAACGAGGACAGCGAAGCATTGAGCTCCTGGAAGGTTCCTCTTTGCAGATCCTCATCGTTTGTCTCGGTATCCTGCCAGTAGAGCATCACTAGCAATCACAAGCAGCTTGTGAACATTGTCGATACCACTTGGCTCTACTAGACCATCAATATGCAAGGCTTGATGACTGCCTCAATCTCGTCAAGGTGCGCCGTGCCTTGCGCTGCGACAGCAAGGAGCGCGCCACATTCCGGCAGCATCGCTTCTCAGGCGCCCCGTCTCGTATTGAGGAGGGGGATCCGCAGCAAGCCCGTCCTAGATGCCGGGCAACCGTTCCTGACAGGTGAGCTGTCCCGCATCACTATGCTAACTTCGTACGCAACATGTTTTGTAAAGTAAGTGGGACTACTGTACACGGATGGCTGGTACTACGTCGCTTTCTCTGCCGCCAATATCTTTCGAGTCGCTCATCCGTTCACCAAAGCTGCTGATGTCTAGAACGGACAATATATCTGAGTTATTGCCGTATTCAGAACACCAATCGTGTACGTCATGGAGGTCGTAATGCTGTTGGGGATTTACGTCGAAACTGCAATTTGCCAAGGTGCATTGCTGTCCTGTCAGGAACTCCCCTAGTGGCAAAGATGGCTGGTAGGGGAGCAGGTCACAGCCGCAGGGGAAGCGTCTGCGTGCAGGCCAGCCTTGCTGGACGCCTTGGACGAGTCTTACGGTCCTACTTCTTCTTCTATGGCGACTCTGCAAGTACGCCACCCCACCTCTAGTACTGCTGTGCAGTGCCAATCTCCACCCTGCTGAACACAGCTGGTATCTTGTAGATTGCTACACAGGTATATTGCAAGGGAAGTTCATATCACAGACTTTCCAGTGTACAGCATGACATGGTCACTTGGGGTATTGACAGGCTGCAGACTTTTGTAGGCCCCGCAGACGTGGCTGCAGATGCCCTGCGCGTATGCCCTATGGCCTTTGCCTTTCGGTTTGCCGACCTGTAATAATAATGATAATAATTCCCAGGATTGGCTTATGGCGCCTGTTTAGATGAGACAGACTGTCAGACTGTCCCTGCAAAAACGGCGTGGTCTGATGATGTCATGTTTACAAATGGGGTTACTGGTGCTCTGCAGTGGCAGAGCTGGAGGACCCAAGGAAGCTGCTGGACCAGGCAGTGACCGACATGCAGGCAGACACGGCCAAGATGCGCTCGGCCTCAGCTCAGGTGTGTGCTATGCACCAGCCTGGCACACTCCTCACTTGGCCATGAGCTGCACTTGCCAAGTGGGTGAACAGCACTGTTTCAAGATGCCGGTCCATGTGACTGCCTCTGCCACATGCTTCAGCTGCATGTGCTTTCTAGCCTTCCCATCACTTGCGCCCTTGCTGGTTGTCACATCCAAAAAAATCTCCAAGGACACCCCCCAAAGCACCTAAGCTTGCAGCCCTCCTCTAAAATCACAATCTCCAAGTTGAAGCTTGAGGTAGGAGGCTTTGTCACTGGCGATCAGGGAACGTTGAGCACCACAGCGAGCCTCCCACAGCAAGATTTGCCTCATCGGAGCTATTTCCTGAGTGTGTAGATGTCATGCTGGGTCCTCTCTCTGACAATTAGAGTCAGGTACTGGATTAGCCCTGGATGGCTGCAAACGATGTGACTACTGATTGCTGATTACTGGAGCAGAGCATTCAGTTGACGACATTGCATTTCCTGCGCGTAGGTGCAAGTTGCGCAGAGGCAGATGGAGGATCGGTACCGAGCGGCGCAGACGGCGGCCGACGACTGGAAACGGCGCGCGGAATGGGCCCTGCGCAAAGGGGACGAGGATCTGGCACGGGAGGCCCTCAAACGCCGCAAGACCTTCGAGGTATGCATTTGTTTTGGACTTTACAATGATGGCACCAAACGCTTTTCCTGCCCAGAGGCAAGGTGAGGTGCATCCTGCAGACAAGGATGACAATTGTGGTGTGTGATGCTCCTGCGTAGGACAGACCAGCCGATGACGCAGCAGCTTTGGTTGATTGCTTGCATCACTGGAAGAGTTGTGTGTCCGTATTCAGACCTGCTTGCGCAGGGCTTGATTGAAGTACTTCTGCATGCGTTCTGTGGCTGACAGCTTGCCGTGTGTACATTCTCCGTAGACAACTGCCCAAACGATGAAGCAGCAGCTGGAGGCGCACGTAAAGGCTTCGCAGACGCTGAGGGCCAACATAGGCATGCTGGAGAGCAAAGTGGCCGAAGCCATCTCCAAGAAGGAGACCCTCAAGGCCCGCGCCTTGTCCGCCCAGGCACGCCTCCTCCCTCCTCCCTTGTGCCTCGCATGCATGCAAATTTGAATAAAATTGTGGTTGCGATTGCGGAGTTTGACAAACATGCACGTCTGCTCAAATTGCCTTGTAGTAGCTACAGCTGTCCGCTCTGTTCAATTCACAGATAGGTGAATTCGCACCTGTCTCTCTGAAGGCAGGCAGGAGAGATGAGTCTATTTTGTAATTTCCGGACAACTTCATGCCCACTCATGCCAGGAATTACACAAGACTTGCATCAGGATGCAAGGAAGCTCGGTGAGCTATCGATTGGCTGCACCCACTCCCAGACAGTTGGAAAACCAACTGCTGATGTTGATGAATTGCGCAGCTGTCAATCGGCTGCATTCACACACAGGCGTGACTTCTTATGGTGATGGGAACAGGCGACAAAGATGTTGAACGAAGAGATTTCGGGTCTGGTGGGGGGACTGCGCTCCTCTTCTAATTCCTCGGTGGCGGCGTTCGCACGCATGGAGCAGAAAGTTGAACAGCTGGAGGCCGAGGCCGAGTCTGCAGGCCAGCTTGGGGTGCGCAAACATCCACTCCTTATAGTATCACTTTTGATCTGAATGCCAAGACTGGGCTTCTCCGGCTATCTTTTTCTGGTCACTGGCAACCAGGTGACACTTAGGAAGGGCACACAATCACAATCGAGAGCCAGAATGAGTAATAGTATTGCCGACACGGGAAAAGCCACTCTCTCCTAGCATCTGGATCTTTTTGAGAGCAGCAACTATCATAGTTTGGCTGGATCCAGCCTAATGCATCAGATGCATGTCTAAGATTATCTCAATACCAAAAGTACTCTTGCTGAAGCCTTCATGACAGCTGCCTGTGCTGCAAGCCAGCTGCTAAAAACGTTTTACCTTTCTTTTAATGAGTTTTGAAATCAAGCTGCGATGCTGCAGTTCTTCAACGATGCCCTGGAGAGCCGCTTTGCGCTCATGGAGGGAGGCAGTTCAGTGGACGATGATCTGCTCAAGCTGAAGACAGACATGCTCGCGGATGTGGGCTCTGCTCTGCCCAGCGGCCGCTCAGAACCCCCCAAGTCCTTTGAGTTCCAGGCCAGATCCAACAACAATGTGGACATTGTGTGGCCCTGAGCTGTGGCTCATGACTTCATCGTGCTGAATTTGTAACAGCTTCAGAGTTGATTGTGTTAGTGGGATCTTCACCTGTATGATACGTGTGCTCAGAATTCTTCTGTAGGGCATTAGAGTTCATGCATGATCTGTATACCAAGGTGCAACATTGCTTCATGTACCAATATCAGGGCTCTATTGAAAGCTGTTGGGTATGACTGTCTTTGCCGTGAAATCATGGCTGACCTGTGCATGAGTCACATATTGCAATTGGGCGCCACCCATATCAACTATGCCTTGAAATGCATTGCCCTAGTTGCTGGTAGACACATACTGGGGCCCATGGCGTCACCGGATGGCAGGCACTCATTAAATGCAATTGCAAGTCACCCCGCATGCCTTTGAAGGCGACCATGCCATCCCTTCTGACAAGATGCCGTCTTCCCATCAAACCATGTTGCGAGGCACGTGCACAAGAGCCCCCTAGGGCAGACAAAGGCTGACTTTCCTCATGCCAAAATACCATACTATAATTGGGCGTTCAAAGGTCGCGTTTGCAGGATGCTCAAGCCGTAATCACAATTGTAGCTGTGTGGCGGTCACCAACAACTTCTCAGTACTTTGCTCCAAATTAAAGCTATCAAGAGCTTGCCGCAGTCAGCCGGAGTCTTGAGTGACCAGCCAGTTGCTGTGGCATTCATAACAACATTTTCATGATGTGGAAATGTCTGGTTGAAGCAGGCCAGAGCAGGCCGGGGTGGGAGGGCTGCGCTCCTTTTCAAGTTGAAATTTGAATGCCTCCAGCAGAAGATCGAAGGCTGAGGTTTAGCGCGCGAGCCAGCTGGACGTATCTGTATTATGAGTTTCTGGCTCTAGAGCTCTGCAGATCAGTGCTGCTGAAAGATGTTCACGCAGTAGTGTTGCTCTGCTCTGTTGGCATTTTTGCAGTTGATGCGGCGCCAGTGGTGCCCAGCCAAACTTCTCTGGCACGTTGTCCTGTCCCAGGGTTTATCCAAATATAGTGCATGATATGCTCAGTGCCAGCAATGCCTGCAAGCGGAACGCTTCCGCAATAGCCAGTGATACAGTACACCAAGGCCTGTGAGCTGACACTGCTGCACTAATAAGGTCTGAGGGCCGAGCTAAGTAGGGGGCAGCTCTATATAGGCGACCTGCCGAAAGTTAAAATAGAATGCTTGCACTTGGAGGCTTTGTCTCACTGCCCCGTGGCATCTCAGAACAGCAGATGACCTTGCTAAGTAAGCTCTCCAGAGCATGCAGATGTACCAACTGTGTCAGGCACTCGTCTGCACGATAGCAGATGAAGCATATACCAGGACAGTAACAGTGATGTTCTGCCAAGAGCAGATTGTTTAGAGCTTCCATGTAAAGAGTCTGCAACATGGGCGCCTCACACATTCTGATTCTGTAGCCCAATGTGCAACGTGTAAGCGTCAACTTACAGCATAGCGACATTAGCGGTCAATGCCCTAGCAACTGGACAGATAGAAAGACAAAGACTGACATCAGCGGGATGACAGAAACCAGTTGATCAGAATTTGCGCCACCTGTAAAACATTTCCTCCGACAGTTTCGTAATTTAAACACCCTTGCGAGTGCAAGGTCCGAACAAGAGTTCATGGATTGCTTTCCCAACAGGTCCCGTCTAAGTTTTACAAGAGAAGTCATGGCGTGCAAAGAGATTCAGAGCTTGCGAGCGAACGCGCGGCGGTGAAAATTCGGGGCAGCCACACTTGGGCCCTGCAATAGCTTCCGTGACCCAACCTAGCTGAGCTCGGGACGGATCAAAATCGTGGATACTGGAGCGAAGACACTTTGCAGATGAAGTCTCTGGCGGTAGCTTGGATCGCTTGCATATGCACAGCGTATGTAGCAGGTGTAGCCGGGGATAAAGGCATACTTCCCGACTACAGCGGCTTCATCCGAGTCCAAGGGGGCAAGTTTGTGGACGCAGACTGCAACCAATTCCCTGTGACAGGGCTCAATGCGTGAGTTACCAGTCCCTCTCAGCTGCTTATGACGGTGATCAGGGCAGCCAGATGCCGTTTGTTCGTTCCGACATATTTGAGGGCTTGGCGTTGATCTCAAGAACCTTCCGAAGGGAGGGCGTCATAGGGGGCGACGGGTGTTGATTTGCCGTGCTCATCGGCATACTTATGGTATGCAGAATCATTACATGAGTAGGTGGCCTTCCCACACTCCGGGCGTGCGATTATAGGCTTGTTCGTTACTTCTCAACACTCATCATCGCTGCTTTCGAAAACATGAACCGGGGTGATCAAACCTCTTTTGGGCGTCATTTGATGACCTTTCGTGTCCACAGCGTTGCGCAGTGCTGTGTGACAGTGAAGGGCTCAGACACACAAACACTTCAGCTCGTCATTGCATCTGCCTGCCCTAACAGCACTGCCTGGGCTCCTGGCATTCCTCTGTCAATCGCGGCAGCGCACGGACCTGCTTCCAGACTTGCCAGGACACAAGGATGCAGCTGCAGGGAGCATATGCACCATGTGATTACAGACGGGTTGCAGGCCGTCTCTGAGGCCCCTTGTCAGCCTGCACTTCTGGTGTCAGGCTTTCGTACCTGACAATTTGAGCATCTACAGTTGCTGAGCAAGGCTGCGGCCCTGCGTAAGGTCCAGACCAGTGAGCTGCAGCGCTTGCATGACCAGCAAGGGGCGAGGGGCTCTAGGGGTCAATTTCCTGCAGCCGGGAAAGCTAGGCAGAAGGGGCGATCAGGCAGCCGACACCTGCACGCAGGACAGCCACCCACCAACTTGAAAGAACACAGAAGGTCACGATTAAATAAGAGAGAATGTGAGCTACAGGAGGCAAAGAAAGCACGCAGCACAGCCAAAAGAATAGAAATGCCAGGAATAAACAAGAGGGGATGTGTGGTGCAGGTGGGACATGATGGAATGTGGAGCAGGCTTCACATATGACGCAGACACAAACCTGACCGGCCCGGAGGCGATCCGGTTCACCTTCCAGGCAGCTGCCTCCAACGGGCTCACAGTTGTGCGCACCTTTGGACACGGCCACGATGCCTTCAAATCCATCGTGCTGCAGCCCAGAGCAGGCGCGCATCCTCTGTCCATTTTAACTCCCCTGCTCCCTGCATGCACCCTTCCTCTGAGGGCTGTATTTATAAGCAGCAATCAAGGGCAGGCGCGCAGCCCTGCCCTGATATCTCCCCCTGCTCCCTGCAAATGCACAGGGCTTACGTGATTACCACAACTGCATTTACATCTGCATGCACCTCTCTCTGAGAAGTGGTTGGTCACCAGGACTGTACTGCTGCCTTCATGCTGCTTCGTCTGAGGGCTGATGAATAAGGATGAAATGCAGCCGTACGTGCATGCCTTTTGTGTGAGGCCTACTCGATGAATAGAAGAAAACTTCTTTACATCAATCTGGTGCATGAACGAAAAGGTTCTGCATGTATTAAACACTCAAGGCTTTGGCTCAGCCCCGGTGCAATGCAGCTGTCATAGCCTTTGCGGGGGCCTGTGTGCTGTGTCAGGTGGACACAAGGGGTCTTTATGTGACATAGTGATGTTTTGCTGCAGGCATCTACAATGAGACAGCCTTCCGGGGGCTGGACTTTGTGTTGGACCAGGCATCGCATTATGGCGTCAAGGTCATGTTCACGCTCACCAACAACTGGAAGACCTTTGACAGCAAGTACAATGTGCGCAGCCCTCCTGCCTTCCTTTTGTGTTAAGCATGTTTGGTGGGTATTGGGTTCTCATTGCATCAGTATGCATCTGGAAAGCACTGATTCCATAACAATCTTCAAGCCTTTGACTCCCAAGTGACAAGACTTGGGGAAAGGTAGAGCTGGAAAAAGGAGTATTAGGCAACCCTTTCTTTCTTGGCATTTTGGGGCAGGGGAAATACGCAAAAAAACTGGCAGGACAAGGGGACTAAAGGAGCTGTGAGGTCTGAGCTTGTGCTGATTGTATGGTTCAGTATGTGAAGTGGGCGAATCAGACAGACCTGGACGCCTTTTGGACGGACGCCAAAGTGAAGCGGCTGTTCAAGAACCACATCTATGCCATGACCTCCAGAATCAATGTCTATAATGGTGCGCCCCTTTCTCTCTTCTACTCTTTCTTCAGCACCCACCATTTCTGACACTACTGCATGTACTGCTCTTGCAAATGAGTTGGTTAATAGCGTACCAACCTACATTATGCATGCAATGTTCTACCTTTTGTGGAAATGGAAGCAGTGGTCACACGAGTGAATTCTCTGCATTCAAGATCAGACGATTGATTCCTCTGCTTTGTGAGGAGGGAGCACGGCACGGCTGATCAAATCCTCTGCATGTAAGAGGGAAGTTGTGCCTAATATCTGTGTCATGCTGGCAGGGAGGAGGTATAGGGACGATCCGGCGATCTTTGGCTGGGATCTCATAAACGAGCCGCGCTGCAACTGCTTCCCCAGCAAGCTGCCTCCCTCCTCTGAGTGGGACACTCTGGAGGGTTCCTGCAGCCCCACCTGCGCCAACAAGATCACTGTGAGATGCCTTCATCTCCCATCATTTCCCTTCATCTCTTCATATCCCTTCATACCCCCGCCTGCCTCATCCGCCTGAACTCCTGTGCGCACCAAAATTTGAGCCTGCAAGGTTGTGTTGACTGTTACGGCCTGACCTGGAACCTGCAGCATATTCAAGCAGTGTCATTTTACCGCTGCCGATGCTGTCCTTGGTGCTGCACTCCTGTGTGAGGCTTAGATTGCTAAGGGCGCCATGGAAGAGAGTTAGAGATACTCTTACCGTGCATGGAGATATTAATTGAAGCGAGGGACTTGACCTTGATTGCCGCTATGGAAGCATAAATTGCAGCTGTTCTGCGCGCAAGTGTACTATCACCAAGCGCTCTTGAAATATCAAAGTTGAATTAGTCAGCTGCTGGGCTGCAGGCGTGGGTGCACGAGATGGCTGCATACCTGAAAGAGAAGGACCCAAACCACTTGGTGACCGTGGGATTGGAGGGCTTCTGGGGGGCGCATGCACCAGAGGCTCTGGAATTCAATCCCCTGCCAGGGGACAACGGGGAGCTGAGCTGGACGTCGCTGACTGGACAAAACTTCACTGCGCAGCACGATTCACCCCACATCGACTTCTGCGCCGCGCACTACTGGCCAGACCTCTGGGTGAGCGCCCTTTTTCTGGCTCTGCTTACATGCACCTTCCTATACATTGTGTCACCTATATCACTCACTGTTTCTCCCCCGGCCCCTTACCTGCGCTTATGTCTAAGTCTTGACCGGCCCTGTGATTCACTCCCGCCTGTATGTCAGGCAGAAGGGCTCCCAAGATTGCATGGCAATCGACCGGTGCCTTACAGACTTGAGGCATTGATAGGTTTCAGTGAGCAGGTTCATTTTGAAGCACATGCAAGGAGAGCACTTCCTAGGAGGTTGCACGCGAAGGTCTGTCACTTTTGTAGATGCATGTACTGATGCAGCGCATGCATGCGCAGGTTGGCAACGAGAACCAGGCGTTCCTGTCAAAGTGGATAGACAGCCACGCGGGTGCGTGCAAGGCCATCGGCAAGCCTTTTGTGCTGGAAGAATTTGGCAAGAATGTGACTGCCAAGGCCAAGACTCCCGAGGAGTGGAAGGCCCGGCGGACTCCCATGTTCTCGCACGCCTACTCTGAGTACATCTCAAGCCTTGAGAGCGGCGGCAACTACCAAGGTGCGGCTCTGTCTCTTCATTATTGGCTCATCCCCATAAAAGAAATCATACCTCCTCTAGCGTCGAGCAGAAAACACTCAGCGGCCTTCTCAGCACCGCTTAGGAGCGGTGTCAACAGGACCTGGAGACATTGGGTTGGTGATGCCTTTCTAGTCTGGCAGGCCGTTGTACATTCGTAAATGGAAGTCCAGAGAGTAAAAAGTGCTGCACAAACCTGCAATTTTTTCATTTCACTTGTGCAAGAGGCCTTCAGCGCTCCTTGTGCACGTGCCGTCAATGCACTCACATCTTCTTGACAAAGATGCAAATGCTTGGCACAGAATATAAGAACCAGACAAGTCCTGATCGCATGCTGCTCTTTGATGCGCCTCCCTGACAGTCCTGCCCAGGAGCGGTAATGATGACTGATGATGCCTGATGATCACTACGCGCGCACAGGCACCATGTTCTGGAAGTGGGCGCTGTCGCCGAAGAATCCGCGCGACGATTTCCTGACGGTGGCGGCTCCGGACCCGACCTTCACAGACATCGTGGTGCCCGGCGCCAAGTCAGCGCTGGAATTCGCCAAGCGCTCATCGCCCCTGCAGAACTGCGTCAAGGTGGGGCCCAACCCCTGCATCCACCCCTTTAGCCGCCCTGTTTTAATTTGCAGTGCATTTCTAGGAAAGTTGCATCCATGCTTGAGCTTGTGTGGTATCTCGGTGGCGTCAAGCAGACCTGCACTGCAAGATGCCGTGAACTGGCATCTCCCAGTTTTTCTCATAAGCACTATGGTCTCAAAGGAGTACCAAACCCCATCGCTTACTGAGCTGCAGAAGTGACGCTGCGCATGTGCCTGCAGGTGACGAAGCAGGACAGCTCAGCGCTGCGAACGGACGCGTGGGATCGCACGTTGTCGGACTGGCTGCGGCGAGCGGATGAGGCAAACCACGAGGTGGCCGTGGAAGCCAAGCGAAACCACACCCACCACGTGCACTCAGTGCTCGGCGGGAAATCAATCCTGACTGACACAGAGATCACCATGCCCGAGGATGATCTGGCCAGCCAGGTGTGGCCCTTGATCTCTGCTGCCTGCATCGCCTGCCGCAGAGGATTCCTCCTCTGGTGCCGGCTGACACTGTTCCCATGCAACGTGCCATTGGTATGCTGGAGGACCCATTAATTTTGGTATTTGTGCTGATATTTCAAAGGACGAGGTACAAAGAAAGCCTGAAGATGGTGCCAATGCCTTGGCATCCGCATAATCCTTAGACTCCAAGGAATGGCAGCAACAAGCTATGCAGGAGTTTGTCGGCCTGCAATATGCGTTTGAGAAGAACTGCGCATGCGCGCAGGTCAATGACACGGAGCTGATGCCGGCGCTGAGCACGGCATTTTCGGACGAGGCCGCCTCAGCGTCGTCAGAGGGCCTCGAGACGATCTTTGACGCGCAGCGCGCGCAGCGCGCGGCCGACGCCGAGATCACCGCGGCCGCATCGGCCGCCGCCGAGGCCGCCAAGGCTGACGCCGCCGACGCCGCCGACGACGGCGCGCCGGCCGGTGACGCGCAAGAAGAAACTGCGGACTCAGCGGACCAAAAAGAAAAGGAAAAAGAAAAAGAGGGGCAGCGGGAGGGCTCAAATCGCGGGGGGCTTGAGGAAGAGGCGGCGCCATCGGAGAACACCGGGCAGGAGCGGGCGGCGCGGCTGGCGGCGCGGGCGTCGGTGCGCGCGCGAAAAACGGAGCAGGAGGCAGAGGGGGATTCGGGGCAGCAGCCTGGGTCCCAGGTGTGGCACGTGATCTGGTCCCTCTGGCGGGGATGAGGAGGGCAGATGGGAGCAGTTTTGTGGTGCTCGGCTGGGGTGAGGGGCCTTTTTTTAATTGGGTTTGCGTGCGCCACTTAATTCCCCTGCGGTCGGGCATGAATCCCTGTGATTGCCCTGTGACCCCCGGGCGTGGACCCTTTGCAAGCCCATCAGTGCGGCCCCCATTATCCCCCTTTATCCCCCCAATCTCCAGGCGATGACCGTTTCCATACCGTCCCTTTGTTCCTGTGTTTGCACTCTTGAACAAACCCCGTTCCTGGCCAAGCCATGAAGAGGCTGATCCTGTGGGTATTTTGCTTTCCGCGTTAGGAAGGCGAGGTCGCATTTCCTTGCTGCAGCTTGATCTTGCTATGGTACCTATCAATAGATGTGCTAAGTGCAGCATAAGGGGGCATATTATGAGGTTGCTGATGTCAAAGCATGTGCCGGGCCTGCAGGATTCAGTGCCGGCGCACCACAGACACGCCAAGTCCGTGCAGACAGATGATAGCAACGCCATGCCAGCCAATCCTCAGACAGCGGCCAATCTGCAAGTGGGGTGCACAGAAGGCGCTGCAAGGAATGGCGGGCGAAGATGACAGGCTCTGAAGTCCCTGGCATTGCCAGGAGCCGTCAGATTTGAGTGCCGTTCCCCACTTGTGTGTTTTGCTGCCGTGCTGTTTTTCATTGCCAGCATTGGAAACCCCCGAGGGAAATACTGCCAGCCAGCCTTTCAATGTTAGGCACCCCTGTTTAGCAGCAGTATCCGATCAGTGACCCTTCAGGCGAGAGCGGGAGCCTATTTGCTTCCGCAGAGCTTCAGATGAAGCATGGTGACATTTCCCCCCTGCCCAGCAGATTGGCAGGGTCGCAACGATTGAGATCTGCGGCCATCTCTCATGGCCGTGTCTGCCTAGCAAATACATGAAACATGCAAGAACGGAAACAGAATTAAAATTCTGCCGATGGGCGGGATAGGGACACATAATGATGGGTTCTCCAGAACGCTGTTTGATTCGGGTAATGAATGCATCGGGGAACCTTGTTTATGGGCTCACAGGAGCAATTAGGGCTGATTTCATTCAGCTGTCTGATGCTGGGCTGTCTCGAATACAGCACCTCAATATGGACCGGCATGCAACAGCAGAGAGGTATTCAATTCAAGTCTTTAGGTGCAAAACTTGAATATTCGTGCCGGTGAACACGTGCAATCTATGAACGAGGAACTTTTGGAACAGACAAGAAATTTGTGATATTCTGTTTACATATCGAACAGTGCTTTTGAGTTGGATGAAGAGGTGGTTTGTGCGTTGCTCTTTTAGGATTGCATGCATGCAGGAGAGAGTCCCCAATATTGAGGGTTCCCGTGAGAGTTGAGCCCCAAAAGTTCTCTGTTTGCAAACATATGCATCTGTACGACTGAGCAACAATACACCCTAAACGACGCTGATGCGAGACAGGGTGAAGAAATATGAGGATATGCTTGGGAGGAGCTTGTCCGTCATGATTTCGTGAGGTGACAATGGTCCAATAAGTTCACAGTATTTCTGGCAGGCGGAGAGATGGTGATGTACTCGAGAAACTCATTCTGCTGCACTGAACTTACGTGTACCTGCCTCTTTGCACGCATTCAGACTTGCGTAGATAATTTGCACGAATCTGATGAATTGCACATGCCGCAAGAGATTCGAGATCATGGGATCAAATATCAACATATTCTCACAATGCTTTACAAGCCAACAACTGGCTCCCTGCTCTGCATGTATTCTCAAAAGTCTTCTCAATCGGGGTAACAATCCCTACATCCCCTTGGCAACCCCTGGAAAGCAGCGCTTAGCAACAGAAGCTGGCCAAGTGGCTGGCCTACTGCTGCACCCTTCCATTCCACTGATATGGCAAATATCAGAGCCACAATTCAGGCAAACCACCGGAAATGAATTTCCTTCTTCGCCCCACGGCGAACAATGCCAGAAAATTTGGGCGGCCCGTGCAGAATGGCAGCACACCTACCTTGGCACACTGAGTGTGGATAATGGACTCTGTGTGGGACCTACAAACTGCGCGCCTGCTGCAAATGCTGGAAAAGTTTCTTCTCCTCTCCGGGTACTGCTCAGACCTCCTGGACCTCCTCTAGGGAGTAGTTGTTGGTGCTCACTCCAGCGTAGTTCACAGTGGGGAAACGCACCACCACCGGGTAGCGGATGCCGCTCTGCGCGCAAAGAAAGAAAAATCTTCAGTTCACCATGCATGTGGATACTGGGTTCCTTACCACACACAGCAGACAGACACCAGCACACCCACACCAAGACAAGGTGTACACCAGAAAAGGGTCGGATCGCAATTTGCTGCAGCAGGCAAGACACTGCATCCCAAAATACTATATTTTCAAAGCTCTTCACCCTGAAAACTTGCTGAAAGGTTGCAGTGATCAAGCTCTGCCACCCTGAAAAGCTGCAGCGCTCCAAAGCAAGGATGCTGGAGGTCTGTGTGCAGATATGTTAAACCCATTAAAGATAAATTGTTCCTGGACAGAAGGGAGCAGCTTACCTGGTCTACTGACACCACCTTGCCGACCTCATTGAACCAGTAGGACTCAGGCCTGAGCACCTTCACCTGCACACACCACAGTCTCTTCTCAGAAACTAACAAGGTGTCACATCGCATTGGGAGCTACAGCGCCTAGAATTCTTGATCTGCAGCACTATCAGTCGCCCTTCGTCACTTCTTAAGGGGATGGCATGCACAACGCTGCAAAAAACCCCTTTGCCAGCCTGTCACGCAGCCATAAGCACAACATCTGAAGCACCAGATGTGCATGCTTGCATGCTGTCACTGATTCTGAGCTCTGCATGGCGCCTAGCTCCCGACTATCACAGCTGAGATCAGGCCATGACCAAGCCAAGCTTCACATCCCTGTCACATCCCTCCTAACAGGCGCTATTATATATGGCAGGTGAGACTGGCAGCTTAGGGTCCAGTTTGTGATATGAAGAAGAGCAGTGAAGACTGCCCACAAGGCCAATAAGGCTCAGGTGGCTCCCAATAGGTATCTAGAATGTAATAATAAAGTGAATCACGGATTTTTGGGGCATGTTCTGGAGGGAGCTGCTCACCGCAGAGCCGCGCTTGGGGCCGATGGCGGGCTTGTCTCCCTTGCCCTCTGTGGCCTTGGCGCCCATAGGCTGTGACTTCTGGCCTGCCACGGCCCTGTCACCCTCTGGTGCAAGCCTGCGCAGCATCACAGCCAGTCAGCACACCCGACCCGCCAGAGCCGTTTATCACCCTGCCGCACATTCTCAGGATATGCATGCACCTTGCTGGCCAAGGCACCAGATACCGTGCATATCACAAACCAAAATTGAAGCAGCAAGTCAAGCGGCAGAGCGTTATATCTCCAGGAAGTCGTTGGGGGGATCTGGGAAAGGGGGATCCTCTGAACGCACCCTGCCTCGGGGGTCTGTGCCTGCTTGCCGTCTTCAGCGCGCACCCTCAAGGCTCCACGAGCTGCTGGCCTCACAGAGCCTACAAGCATCGGCGAATGAGTGTGCAGCAGGTACATGTGTTGAGTGTGCAAGCAAGGGGGCACCTCTATCACTTCCCTTTGACAATCTGAAGGTAGATATGTGCAACACATCCAAAATGCTAGAGCCAGATCCGCTTGCAGAAGCCCTCGGGAGCATGAAATTTAACAGAATGCTTGGACTGCTGATCAGGACAGGGATGCACTTCCCAAGTGATGTCCGCTTTGCAACGTGCCATGAATGCCCATGACATGCGGATCAATCGCTCAGTAGACCTTTTGTTCGTTCTGCATTTCTTAAAGTCGATCCCTTGAACTTCACGATTTCTTCCTCCTTGACAAATTGGGCTCCTCCCTGAGCCATCTGCACCTCTGCGGGAGGCTTGCTGCACCCCAACGCCTAACCACTGGCGACTTGGACACATCCCTGTCACTGAGGCAAGCCGATGCTGCTTCAGTGTGCCTGGCCGCGCCTACCTGCGACGCGAGCCCTGGGCACCCGAGTGCCGGTGAGGGACCTGGCCGCGAGGGAGGAGCCAGTGGAGCAGACAAGAGACGCCATGGATGCTAAGCTTCAACGGTCCCCTGCGAGCGTCCTGGACGTCTGTTGCCCCGAAATGGCTGCAGCTTCGCGAGTAATCGTCGTTCAGCAAGGCTTGGGATTCAGAAGAATCCTGATGAGGATAAGAGGGAGGCATCGCCAGATCTGCCCGGTATTCCCCTTTTCACATCGCCGTGTTTAAACTTGGCAAATTCCTCGAGTCAAAACCTAATTAAAATCCCTTGGCTTAGAGGGGCCAAGGCACTCAATCTTAGAGGGTTTGCTTTCGGTGCATATACGTTTCAGCAGATATTATTACTTGATATTTTCTTACAAGTTTTAGAAGTTATTAAAATATCGAAAGACAGAGTCGGCTTTCGGCTCCAGGAACAGCAGTAAAGCAACTGAATCCATAATCCTGGTTCCATCTTGGAAGCGTTCAGCGAGCTGTAGGCTCCTAAATTGCACTTTTTAAATCCAATGATCGATCTAAGAAGTGATACGTCGACACGGCCCACAGTGGCCATGCGGCAAGCCATGGCTGAGGTGTGGCAACGCTCCAGATCGCGCAGATCGCTAATGCTTCGTGCCTGGCCATTCCTGTCGATCTGATATGAAGAAACGAAAAGTCTTGATACTGATTCCAGTAACATCTTGGGCAATCTCATCCCACAGGCCGAGGTCGGGGACGACGTCTATGGAGAGGATCCCACTGTCTTGAGGCTCCAGGAGCTGGCTGCAAAGACTGTGGGCAAGGAAGCAGCAATCTGGGTGCCAACAGGCACTATGGGGAACCTGAGCGCCGTCCTGGCTCACTGTTATGAGCGTGGCTCTGAGGTACATCCTGTGCATGTCTTAGTGGCATGCATGTATACCTGGCAACCTTGGAGCACATCTCGGCCTTGTATTGATGCCTTGAAAATGGTGTCACCTTTTGTGGCCAGGTCATTGTGGGGGACCAGTCGCATGTGTACCAGTATGAAGCAGGAGGCATGAGCGGCCTGGGAGGCGTTGCCTTCAATGTTGTCCCAACACAGCCGAATGGGGAGCTTGCTTTGGAGGACCTCATGGAAGCTGTCAGGTGAATACGCGCTTGGTAATTTGCTCAGATCTATTTACACTGCATGCACGGCAGAGTTGGCATGCACTGTAGTACATTCTGTACTGCGACTCTCATGGCTCCAGTTGAGAGCAACCGTGTGCTGAGTAAAGCAGCTGTCAGCCTCTTGACCAGTCTGCTGGCAAAAGAGTAGCACTAGGCAGCACAATCAAAGTGAATCCCTTATTAGTCGTTCTTGCATGCTTCTGTAGGCCCGATGACCAGCACTGTGCCCGCACAGCGCTCATCTGCCTCGAGAACACCCACAACCGGTGTGGTGGAACGGCACTGTCTCTGGAGTACATGAGGAAAGTCAAAACATTTGCGGACGCCAAGGTCAGCTGCCCTCATCGTCGTCACAAAGCTTACGGCCTGAAGATCATGAATGTCTTTATCGCTCTAGAACTCCACGGTATGGCTGTTTATTTCCTTGCGAGCAATGGAGTATCCCATTTGCACAAACATAGCAGTAGTGCTGCAATTTGATGCCTTGGGTGACGCCGCTGCAGGGCTTGCCAGTGCACCTGGATGGAGCACGGGTGTTCAATGCAGCAGTGAGCCTGGGAGTCCATGTCAGCGCTGTTACAGATCTTGTCACCAGCGTCCAGTTTTGTCTGTCCAAGGTGCACCCTCAATGCCCACCACCTGTGCAATACTATACTTTTCCAAATGTACAGGGCAGGAAATATCTGCATGCTCAGCAGCCCGATGCACTTCAATCCTTCTGATGGTCTCTCCACTCGACTGACATATGAATAGGGGTGACAGCCTGCCAGGCGAGCCATCCTTAGTCATCCTTACTTTTGTGTAGCAATATGTAGCGCTGTACTGCTATACTGCAAAGTACACATGCAGCACCAGACTATGATCAGCAGGACACGTAGCATTAGGAAGCTGCCAGGGGACATGATTGCAAGGATTTAAATGGCCAGTACACTAACATGGCTTGGCAAATGCTGCAGGGTCTTGGAGCACCAGCTGGCTCCATAGTGGCCGGACCAAAGCCAATCATTGACCGTGTGCACCGGCTACGCAAGATGTTGGGCGGAGGAATGCGTCAAGTGGGCGTTCTAGCAGCGCCTGGTTTGTCATATTCTTTTCTCTTGCCTGCCAAATCTGCACAAGTTATTCCGGTATCTTGCAATCCCTGAAAGGTATCTAAGGAGGCTTCAGGGGCACAACTTGGAGGCTGTAGAGAGTGTGATGTGCTCATGCGTGTTTGCATGAAGGGCTACTTGCGCTCACGGAAATGTCAAAGCGATTGGAAGAAGATCACAGAAATGCGCAGCACCTTGCAAAGGGACTGGCCAGCCTACCAGATGTGGACATTGATTTGGACCTGGTAAGAAGAGTTTTGCATGTAATGCACTGTGTATTGCATTGCCTCAAAGCTGTTCAAGAAGCCGCCTGCCGCCCATATGCATCAAGAATTTTCCTCTGCACGAGATGTGGTCTTGATCACGGGGTTTGTGGCAGGTTCACTCGAACATTGTTACCTTCAGACTGCGCCACAGTTCTGCCGCTGCTGTTTATGGCTTGGTGAAAGGCTTGCAGGACCGCAGTGTCCTGGCCCTGCCTTTCAGGTAATTGATCCTGTCTCCTCTTATGCATGGGATCTTGAATGCTATCACTGCATTGCATGACTGAATTGGTAGAAGGCCATCAATGATTGTAGACAGCTGCATTGGCCTTGAGAGATCACTTACCAGCATTGCTATGCTGCACCGCAGAGCTGGCGTGAGACTTGTGACGCACAATGACGTGAGTTTCAAGGACTGCCAAGTCGCGCTTGATGCAATCAAGGATGTCCTGGAATCTATGAGGGACAGCACTACTAATACAAATGGGTCGGGCACAGACGAAACCTTCGCACCCACAGGGTACCAGTAGGTCATGTAGTAAATGACTGACAAAACATCATTTGACCCAGATTTGGAAAAGATATCCTTGTGATTACTACTGTATGTATGTCCATTAAATTCTTCCAAGCCGCTTGCCATGTGGCAATTGTACAGTATTTTTTCTTGTGCGACTTGCTGAGGGACGATCAGTACATGTGCTGCCTCGATGTATGTTTACAAGCATTTTAACATTCATTATATAGCGCTGCATGAGCAATGTGGGTGGAAAGCTATTTGGTGGTACTAGTTCATGCACTTGCTTATCTAGATGCACATGGATTTCCCCAAAATGGAAAATTGACGAGCAGGATTGCAAACACCGAGTTGAATGGAATCTAACATTTAGAATAGAATCTTTGGATAGAATATATATATATATATATAATACACTACGTTTCTGCTCAATTTTGCTCTGTTCCACTCACGTTCTTGCTTGCATGCCTAGGGCCCCCCAAGCAGGTTCAAGGGATCTTTCCTTTTCCTCATATATGCTCGACCATTTTTGCCTGGACTATGGGGCACTGCTCGGTGCACGATAAATATGAAGTGCTCCACAACTGACTTAAATTCTAAAAGCTGATCACAGCTCCTGCAGGGCGGTGAGATAGGTGTCAGGCAAGTGGTGGGGCATGGTGGAACACAGTAGCTGCATATGTCGCTTACCAGGCATGGCTGTGCATCTCCTCAGATTCGCGGGGCAGGAAAAGGTGACCGAGCGCATAGCGCTGCGCACAGAAAGCCAGGTGAGGTCCCGTGAGGTTGATCTGCTGGGATCGGGCAGGAGCAGTCGTCAGAAACGCAGCATACTTCAGGCGCTCCCAGGACATGTCTGCTCCGTGCCGCAGCAATGCCTGCATGCGTACTGTGCACTTTGCAACGATTTTTCTGAGTAGAGGAAACATTGCACGGTCAGTATGTACTGCAATTGAGAGTTGTCCCCACCTCTTTTATATCATGGATGGCACCACGCGTGGTTCGCTTGTTTCCCCAGCTGGCCTGAGGAGTCCTGCCAGTGGCCCCAGCCGGCTACAGACAAGTCGTGCCGCACTTCAACAAGGATGCCATTGGCAGGACTCCTCAGGCCAGCTGGGGAAACAAGCGAACCACGCGTGGTGCCATCCATGATATAAAAGAGGTGGGGACAACTCTCAATTGCAGTACATACCGACCGTGCAATGTTTCCTCTACTCAGAAAAATCGATGCAAAGTACACAGTACGCATGCAGGCATTGCAAACGAAAGCCAACGAACCTTGTTGACTGCCAAAAGGGATGTCAAAGGAGGCTCCACCAAACACACCCATTAGTGATTTCTAGACGGTTGGCTAGGGGGCATCGTGTCACCTGCGTCAGACGATACCGCCCAAGCAACAGACTGGAAAACACTGGAAGCCGGCAGCATACTTTTTCCCCCCCTCTTAAGCCGACAATTGTGCAGGTCTGTGATCCACTAGACCCTCATACACTAGCTTGCCCTGTAGGCGGGGCGATCTATCAAGTTGAAGAGATGGGATATGATGTGGAGATAAGAGGTCAGCTGACCTTCAGGCCCTCCAGTGTGGAAGTGACCTGGCGGCCGAATTTGGCAGCGGCAGTACGCACGGGCGATGCAGCGGCCAGCTCCAGAAAGGCGCCCTCCACGCTCGCAGCACTTAGCCGAGGCACCACGTCCGCCCTGCGCAATGTGCCACATTGTTTGTGCTTGGTCACACACCACCAGCAAAAGCTTTATTGAAGCGCTGTGCTTTGCGGGGAACAAACGGCTGGGTGAGAAAGGCATATTTTACAGGTGAAGAGCACTGGTAAGAGGATGACTAGCTCAGTGCAGGGACGGTCCTCAGCACGATGAAGGTGACTCTTGGCCCGTCGCGCTCTCCTAATAAGTGCGATTACACAAAATGCAAAAAGCAGCAACGTTACAACCTGCTGCTCCTGATTGCAGCATATTGTGGTGTTTAACGGAAGGCGAACGCACCCGTACACAAAAGACGTGGTGAAGGGCATGACCATCTCGGCTAGTTCCAGGCTGAAGACTGCAGCACAACTACCACGCCACCTGTCGAGCAATGCAAATGACTTTTGGTTCATGCACGTAGAATGACATCCTGACGGATATGAAAACTCTGGCAGTTGCTAGAACATTGCTGACTGGCGAGCTTGACCACACCCCATTACAGCTCTTCATGTGCATGTAGAAAAAGAGCACCCAGAGGGAAGAGGCCACGACTCGCAATCAGAGCTGTCCAGGGCATGAACGGACAATTCATGGCGTGTAAAGAGGAAAGCACGAATGCGAGAAAGCAGCAGCTTTGCCAATGGCCCTCACCGCCATTGGAGTGGCCGGTGACCAGCACATGCCAGCCAGGAAACCTCTGCGCAGCTGCCTCCGTAGCTTCCACAGTATCGCAGTGCACAAATGTAGCGGCAGACATCATTCCCTCATGCACCTGCAGCATACCATTTTGGCCTTGACCTGGTGAATTTGTAGCCCTATATGAACCCTCAATCGCTGCTAACAATCGTGTTGATGGGTTGTCTGCTGCTCACCCACCTTGCCTTGCACCCCCAGCAGGGTCATCTCCATGGGTACCGCAGTCACATCTGAAAGCATGTCGCCCACTTCCAGGGAGCCCCTGTGCATGCATGCGAGATTTCATATTAAGAATTTGCCAATCCAACATATACAAGTGTCGAAGGTGGCAACCCTGTCTCTGCCTTATATGCAACTGCTCTGCTTGCGTAACATCTGCGCAAATGCTAACATCCCACGGCTCAGCAAGCCACAACAACTAGTACTGTATGTACGACATGCTTCATTTCACAAAAATGCAGAATGGCATACCGGGACAGGATGCCGTTCCTGTGCATTCCGTGAAGTGAGACATGTGAGACATGTGCTCCAGCTTACACTCTGCAGGGCCGAGCGCACCTGATTGCCACAACAATGCAGTGGTGGGCGAGGTCTGCAGCCACATAGTGACATGGCGGCCGATGCTGCTGTTCCACTCTGCCATCAGCAAATGGCCAGGCATCACACCCGCAAGGTTTGACACCGCCTCGTTGTTTGCCTCGCCTGACGCGCCGCCCGCTGCACAAAAGTCAAACTGATGCACCTGCGCATGTTTATTCACCAAAAAGACCCAATTGACCTACGCCAACTCATGCAAGCAAGGACCAACTTTGAGAGTCAATTGGGCAATTCGTGGGCAGCTGTTAATAGTAATTACCCCTAGGCACTGTGTGGATTGCAGGAGATAGAAGCAAATCTTGCACGCTGAGAAAGGTGTAATAAAGTTACTGAAAAACGAAAAACAGCAATTATGGCGTTCGCTAGGGGCAACAAGGGGGTACGGCCACTGAAGTTGGAAGAGATCACGCACAGTTGGGGTGACGGAGCTCGCAGAGGGGATGTTCGGCAGGAGGTCCAGGCGCACTTGGCGGTGCAGAGGCCTTGGGTGTTAACGATGACAGAACAGGTATTTGTCATCCTCAAAGGTGGGCGTAGCAAGAAGATGGGGACGAAAGCTAGGATACCAGCCACTCTGAGAGCGACTGGGAGCTTGCAAGCTCGGGAGCAATGCACCAGCTTTGCAGTGCCGGGAGGGAGCCGCTGCGGCTGCTGGCCCTGTCATGGTCAGCCGGCCGGCGCCTAGCTAGGAATGTCACCACTGGTAGGGGCACAAGAATCCAAGCGTTGGATCCAACACTGTTGGCATCATGTGATAATCATGATGTTCACGTCGTTCACGTTGATGATCAATCATTGAATGCGGTCCAACACAATTTACGCTTGCAAAGGAGCGCTTGTTTCTCTACCATTGCGAATGACTTGCTGTCCACTCAGTCTCCACAACAAACACCCGGCGCAAGGTGCTGACAAACCTCAGAGCATCGAGCAGGGGTGTCCATCAACCATGTAAATCGCACACACTCTTCTCACACAAGAACTGGCCATGGCAGCTGCAAACTCTGGCGCTCGCATAATCATTGTCACTCTTGTGGTCTAAAGACAGGGCATTAGGCGTCCGGCAGCTTGCCGGCCTTTCTGAGCGCCTCGCAGTCGCGGCAGTACCACTTCCCCTTGGGCTGCTCTGTCATGCCCACGCACTCAAAGTGGAACCACTCCACCGCGCAGTCCGGGTTGTCGCAGGCCACCATCTCCCCAAAGCTCACCCGGCGGCAGTAGCAGTACACCGGCTCTGTCGGGTCCAGCACTGACCCCCCGCTCGCCTGCGCTGCCTCCAGCGGCGGCAACCCTGGACCTGTGACAACCAGAGTTTCTTTCAATGCCGACGGGACCAGATTTGTGAGGTAATTGAGGTGAAGGTCCAGATCACAGGCTAGTATTGATGGTCCAATCCCTGACACCTGGCCACAGTCCCTAGAGAAGCCTGCAACTGTTCATTTCAATCATGGAACTCGGCCGAGCTCTTCAACAGAGAGACTGTCACGTGAGACACCATCGCTGTCCTGGCAATACAGAGGTCAAAATGGGTGCCTCCAGTATGCAAGCGTCCACAGGCCACTGTTCAACAATCAGACAGCAGCAGCAATGCAAGCGCCGGCAGGGGACGTGTTAACGTGCTTGTAAGAGAGTAAGCTTACCGCGTCCCATCAGGTGGGCAGACTGCAGGCCACCCCGCTTTGAGTGGCCCCTGCCGCCACCACGCCCACCCCTTTTACTCATCCGCATCCCCCTGCCTGTGCCTGATGGCTCCTCTGCTTGCGGCAGCATCCCAGTCGCTGTCTCACCATCCTGCACAGAGCCGGCCAATCATATTTAAAAGCAACATACGGATGGAAGGACAAGCAGAGATCAGCTGCAGAGTTGTGCTGCCCTTCATGGGAGAAATATTGTTGCAATTCAATGTCCATCCAATGATGGACAGATAGGCACAGAATAGCAGTAAAGATGTGGGGCACTCACTGGGATGCCAAGCCGAGCCCGCTCCTTGCTGATGTCTGACTCGAAGGCCTTCAGGTCCTTGTCCAAGCGCCGGATCCTCTGATCCACATAGTCGTATATCTGCTGGGATAGGCCTATCTTCTCCTCTGAGTAATGCAACAACTGCACAAAACATAGGAGTCGGGTCAGCGAACAGCCAACTGCGGCCTTGAAAGGCAGTATCAGCACGCATGCATGCCTATGGACACAACAGAGAGTCTCTCACCTTCCTCATGTCATCCTCGATCTTCTCATCTAAAGCTGCAGCGGCCGCTGCAGTGCTCTGGGCAGCAGCTTGTGCAGTGCGCAGCCGCTTGGAAGGAGGTGAAGCCTCTACTGCTTCCGCCTGCGCAATGAAACAAGACTAAAAAGATGAGGAAAGAAGATTGCACAGCTACAAAGCTACGGGTACGGAAATTTACTTTAAATGTGTTGGACATCCTGTGTCACTTCTCAAAGGAAGTGACTCGATGTTGCGACTGAAGTCACCCGATGAAACCCTTGCGCGTCAGCGCATGCCAGGCAAAATTGATTGATACGAGATCAAAGTATGCACCTTCTGTCCCGCTTCTTCCAGATGTCTGCGTGAAGCTGTCTCTGCCTCCGCCTGCAGGGCGTGTGCTTTCTCATCAAGGTCCCTCATCAGCTTGAATCTCCGAGCAAGCTCTGCCGGCATTTCGGCGACATTCTCGACAAAATTCCGGAGATAGTATGTCGTCATCGCGGCCTTGATGCTCTCAATCCCTCGTGTAAGAGGCAAGGACTGCTTTCTGAGTCATTACGCTACTCGAATAGATCGTGACAGAATCCGTCCCTATCACCATGCACGACTGGGATATCTCGTATGATCAAACTCTTGAAAATTTGTGCTCCAAAAACTACAAAAAATTCTACTGTATACTCGGAGCAAAGGTCCTAAGTTTTTACAATCTCGTTGTTTTGGATTGTGTGTGAGAGGTCAACCGATTCCTTACAGCGTGATCTAGATGCCTTGCTTCTCGTGCCACTTGCAATGTTCTTGAGCTCGAGAAGAGATCGTTCCGAACGACTCGTTCAAGATTAATGTTGCATGCGCGGTGTTGTGCAAGCGGGCTTCCAGCTGGCGGCGTTCCCAACAAGCAACATCATAGATGATTTAGCATCTGCATGCTGGACAATCCTGCAGCATTGTGGAAGTTGTGCAAGAATAAATTGACGTGGACTGCAATGATTTGGTCATTATCTTCCTCTGCTCCTGGGCAGGCCCTACGTCTGCACGAGGGGGCCGGCTGCAGATCAGCTGATCTGGCAGGCCTGGGCGCTGTTGTGCTTCAAATTTAAGACATGCATGCATGATGCAATACAAGGCAAGGTAGGGAATCCACATGAAGACAGGATGTCTCCTTTGCAACTGCTGATGGCATGCACAGCCTGCCAGGTGGTGCCAAGTGGTGTGGCCGGGGCCCAGATGGTACTCACAATTGTTGTCACAATTGCAATGTAGCTTTGCAGCACATAACATGGCAAGCATTTACATGAGCTCAATAAAAAGTACACAGCAAGCCGCATTGCATAGATCTCCTACTATAACTAGTTTGAAGGCAACGAAGAAGTAGTGAGCAACAGTATCACACAGGATGAAGCGCTTCAGCGGGTCAAAGCAAAGCAACTGAAGCTTCCAAGAGCAACACAGGCTTGGTCAAAAGGATCATGATTTTGCACACTGAAGCACTCTAAGGGCTCTCATCCCTGGCATGGCCTGCAACCTGCAGCCTTGGAAGTGCTGGCAACATCTCTAGCATAAGGTCCAGAAAGTGATGCAAGAAAAGTTCCTATGATGTACATCCCAGCACATGCTGACTATGCCAATTTTGACAAACCACACGCTATTTTTGATGCAAAACAGCAAAGAGCTTCTTGGTGCTGCATTTGCTGCAACAATGGAAGAATGCTAGATTGAAAGGCTACCTCTTGCATGCGTTCCGACCCCATTGTGGTCAGGCCCTGTGCTATGGCAGCCAGGTCTTGCTGTTCAGCGCTGGATATCTCAGGGGGATAACCTGGAAGTTCTTCCCCCTGATTGCTCCCCCTGGAGCTAAAAAGCGCTAGCCTTAAAAGACCCGGGCACCAGATATTGGCCTAAACAATGCCTGTCTTAATGTCCTGCTCTGGGGTAATCCAGGAGGAGATTGGCCTAACTAGAGCAGGATGCCTCTAGCCGCCCTGTGCACTTCGCAAGGACTCAGCGAGTACTTCTGGGGTTCGGCATCCAGCAAATTATTGTCTTGCCTTCCTCCTGGGAAGCCTCACTGCGCTAGTGCAGGAGCAAATAAGAGGCATGAAAAATGCAGCGCGCTCTTCAAATAAGCCTGGGAAGTGTAGCGCGCCCTTCCAAAGCAGGCTGCAAAGCCGTGAATGGGTAAAAGTCAGCTGTCCCTACAGCGTTCTTGATTGAATGGGGAAGCCTTCCTCTCTGCCAACAAACACTTGCTAGTGTACAAGCGAGAGACGCTGCCTTGCTTAACGCATGAAGTGGTGTACAAAAACAAACAAGCACATGCGGCAAACAGTAGCTTCCTCGACTAATCTGATTATTTGATAGGTGCTCTGAGCGTCCATTCCACAATGATCTCTCCCAATTTTCCTATCTTGTTCCTTCTTCTGATCTTCTCGTGCGTTGTTGGTACAAGCTGCTTCTCAAAGCACCCTATGGCAATCAAGCAAGCACAAGCATGCATTGCCTAGAGTTATACTGCAAGGCAAAGTGTTCTTGTCTAGATTTCTGAGGGTGTTCCATTTCTTGAAGGCCATCGCTGTCCCAAATTGAGCTCCTTCGCTCATGTCAACATCTGCAATACCAACTCGCAGCCACCAAAGTAGGCTGATCAAATCTGCTCGCTGCACTCTTTCTCAAATTCTGGGCTGCAATTCTTAGCCCCATGACCTGTTGCTCTCTCTCGCATCTGCACCTTTCTGATCAGTAGCATCCAAAGGGCACCAGGATAGCCCGAATTCTGAGCAGCGAGGTCCACATTCGACACAGTATGGTCCCCCTCATGGCAGGTAGGTGTTTGTGAGGGGATTGTGGTGTGGTCCCCCTCATGGCAGGTAGGGGTCCGTGGGGGGACCGTAGTAGTTGTCAGAGTAGGCGCCGTGCAGCCCATGTGGCAGGTGATGACTGAGGTGGATGCGCGCCAGAGGCCCCTTGGTGAAATCAGACGCATCCATCACCTGCGGATTACAATCTCCTGTCAGTAACCAACCATCAATCCAATGCCATGCTACGCCTACTAGTGCAAGCAGAGCACATGCAGCACAGCTCCTGTTCTCATAAATTTCGGTTGCTCATACCGAGGCTCAGCATGCACGGCAGACGTACTGCAAGTTGCCCCTCTGACCACATTGCATTCCCAGTGTATACAGCCTGATGCAACTCTTGCCTTCGTGTCTAGGACATTGTTCTGGGGGCAAAAGAGGTCAACTTCACATGCCGGATGAGATTGTGGCTGCCAGGACATGATCACTACCAACGGGTGGTGATTTGATCGGCCCTTGGCATGGCTGCAAAGGGTTTTATCACTCAGTCACTCAAATGCACAGTCACTCACAGGGTTTCCAAGAGCATTCGAATTGTTGCGCACCACAAGGGAGGATCGCTGGGTCTCCCCGTCGAACACCATGCCCAGCAGCACGCCATCATCCTCCTTGGCAGCGCCGGTCGGGCCGGGTACAAAGATGAGCTCCTCGCAGAAGCACCGCGGCCCAGGGCTCCAGCTCTGAGACGAGCCCGTCTGCGTGTCAAAGCGCACAAACACCTGCGCGCACGTTACACTCATGCTCAGCTCAAGCTCAAACGTCACCTGCAAATGCAGTGCACTAGCATGCATCATATGCTGAGGCTGACCTTCAGGCCTGACACCGTCTGCTGGTGTCAGGCAGAGACATGCAATTCATGCTGAGGCTGAGAGGCACGTCAAACAGCATCTTCAGGTGTGTTGCGTTGGCAAGCCCCAGTTAGTGCATCACGCCCAAAGAGAAATAAGTATCAAACCTGCGGGGGCCCGGCCTCGCCGGGGATGTCGGCGACCTGTGACGCGTTGAAGTAGACGTAGCGGGTCGAGCGCGAATAGAACAGGGGGTTGACGCGCGGATGATCCATATTCTGGCTCTCAACCATTGCTGTTCGCTTCACCTCCCCTGTCACCATGTTGATCCTGCAGCCAGGGACATTTCATAATTGATTTGAAAAAAGTGCCCTGAAGTCAGAGAGAAGATGTAACGGATCTTTGCAAGGGTGGGTAGCAAGTCAAGCAGGCCGCACTCCTTCCTCTGTAATGCTTAACAGCAATCTCCAGCTGAAAACAGGCGGCACACGGGAAGTCACAGTGTAGTGCAGGCATCTGTGCGAGAAGCTCAAAACATGCCGCGATAGCTTAAGAATTGAGTGCTCCGCAGACCGGCCAGGACTGTCTTCAAGCGTAACTGCCATTGCATGCCATGCGATACATTGCCCTGCTTCAAGGCCGTAGGATCCTGAGAATGCAAAGCAACAAAGAGATGATCCCCCCTGACCTGTGGCGCCAGAGGGTGGTGAAGGGGATGCCGGTGAAGTCTCCTGCCAGGACAACCTTCCAGCTGCCAAGCATGCCGCTCGCATGGTCCAGCTTGGCCAGTGCCTCAGGGCCCCAACCGCTCGACCACACCTGCGCCAGGCAATATCAAAATTATCATTTCGTTTTGACGACAGGAAATTATCAAATGATACCAATGCATCCTGCGCATTGGGAACCCTTCAACTTTACCAGAAGAAGCCTTTCAATCCACCCAAAGCCTTGCAGGGTTCCTCAGACAATACACATTACAGATCAGGTCAACTGCATCACGATTATATGATACCATCTGCTTGGCCGGCCACGTGGATTTCTCAGTATGACTGAAGGCTGTTTCAGCTGGCAAGGCTCACCTCGATCTCATCGCCATCCTCGAATGCGTTTGCATGGTGGATTAGGAATGTCGACTCCGTCTCGAACACCTGCCATCATATAGTGATTATTAGTCAAAGGTGAATCAAGATTTCTGATCAACAATTGCCCCAGATGCCACAGAGCACAAGCTGCCCCGAAAATTGAATATTGAAGCGACTTCAGATTGATCAAACAGGCATGCAGCAGATAGCACCAATTGTTTACAAGCGTGATGTGACCGTACAAAAATGCTTAACACTTTAGCTCGTCCATTGTCAACATTTTTGTAGAGCGGCTTGCTGAAGAGTAGATACCTTGCATTTTACACCACTGCAAATAAAGTTTGAGAGGCAGGGTTGGTAAAAGTACATACCTTGTGGTCGCGGCCGGAGCGCGGCAGCACATGGACCTTCATGGGCTTGGATGCAAATTTGATGCACTGCGCAGGGCCCTTCACACCGCCCAAGTATGGCAGCATGTCAAAGTCCAGCTCATTCTGCAGCACCAGACACACAAAGAACTAAGACAGGTATTGATGAAGCTGAAAATGCTATGATATTTTGTGATTCACTGAAGCATGCACAGGGCTGGGACACTGGGCATGGCTGCGCACTGCCATGCATGTGTGTCATTTGATGATATGCAAAAATACATACATCCGTGCAAACGCTGCGGATGCAGGGAGCTTCAGGGCAAGACCCAAAAGTGTCTTGAAGTAAGTACTCTGTGCCACTAGGATAATGCATGACAATAGCAACTGCGTTGAATGCTTGCAGGAAGCACAGAAGAAACCTGGAAGAAGACATAGTGTCCACTTGTGACAGCAAAGTCATGGGGGTTGAAGAAGCAGTGCTTGATGACAAAGCTGTTGCCTCCCAATTTCTGCCAGTCGGGCCCAAACTCTGTGATGCCAATGGACATGTCTGCATCCCCAAACGGCTTGAGCAGGCTGCACAGCAAAAGAGACATCGTCAGAACAAACTGTGTCCCCTGCAGATAATACACGCAGACTCGCCTTCATGCATCTCTCATCTGCATCACCCCATACCATGCATGCAATGAAGCACGGATCATCGGCAGATTCTTTGCAACTCGTGTTGATACAAGTTTGCCCACAGCACTCTTCCATGCAGTGGGTGCAAAGGCCTGTCGCTGCATGTGGCAAATCCAGGAGCCCATATCTTGCAAAACACAGGAGTGATTGTCGCCAATCAAATGCATGCACAGCTCATGTGCCCTTACTCATTGTTGAGGTCGGATGGCGTACCTCCTCCAGCACCAGGTGATCATGCGCTTGTCTTTGGGGTCAGTCCCTGTGACGATGTGGGGATGCGCTGTCATGGCAGAGCCCAGATTGATGGCCTGCACCACAGTCAGACAATTGTTTGAGCTGATCTGACAGTGAACTCCGGTTGTTCACCGCTCTAATAATTTATCATGCAGGCATGTGCAATGTTGATGCATCTTTTCAGGCTCAGTGCGGCCAACATACATGGTGAATGACGATGTTCCAGAGCAGCTAATCACATGCATGAGTAATGGAACCAGACGAAGCAAATGCACAAAGATCTTCAGGGCAGCAGCGGAAGTCACCTGATCCAGGAAGTCGCTGCCAGTGGTGGAAGGCGCGATGCCATCGATGAGCAACCCGTCCAGCAGGTCAGGGCTGCCTCGTAGAGTGTCCAGACTCCATGGGTCCAGTGCATATGGCGGCCCAGCCTGCATGCCAGCATTTCTTGAATCTGACCACTGTGGAATATTGCATGCACCCATACACCGTGCCTTTTATAGCCAACAGCAGGCTGGGGTGAAGTGATGCTTGAGAGATTGATGACCTCTGCCTACCGTTTGGCCATTGCATGAAGAGTCTTCAAGGTACCCATGTCTCTCTATATAAATATGCAGCATGCCTATGGAAAAATGACCTTTCGAACACTTCGCATGCCACAAGGAGAGGCACCAGTCTCTTGAAGAGCAGTGGCCCTCCCTGAATCAAAGTAGCATATCTGCATGTACTTGGGCAGCATTTCCTGTTATTAATGCAGAGCTGCACCTCCCAGAGGGCGAGCAGGCGGTTGCCCCACTCGACCACGTTGGTGTTTGCGGGGTTCTTGAGGCGCAGGTTGAATGCGTTCGTGGCTGCGCCCCCCAGCGGCTGCGTGCCAAAGGTGTTGCGGAACAGCACCCTGTCCGCCTTCTGCTCCTTCACAAACTCCCTGCAGCGCCCCAGCACTTCTCAGACTCGTTATTATATGCCCAATCTGAGAGAGCAAACATCAGCCGGAAGGCAGGTCTGTTGTCAACAGTGGCTGTGAGGCTCAGAGGAATGCCTCTCCCCAGGAACCTCCAGCCTGCGTAGATGCTTGGGGGTAGGACTTATTGAGCCGCATGCATTGCTGCCACAATTGCTGCACAGGCTGTGATGTCTAAAAATCTGTGACGAAGCCCAAGTCTGCTGAGATCATTGGTCACAGAACCGCAGTTCTCACCTGGTGCGCACGTAGCGCGATCTGAAATGCACTTGATTGTCGCCAGCAAAGGAAAAGGCGCTGATGTAGCCATCACCATCCAGCATGTGGTGGTACTGCTGTCCTCCACGCTCTGCGCAGAGTCCCAACACATTCAACCCCATGTTATCGAGCATGTAGTGGAACCTTGACCGACACAGCATGACAGCGCGCATGTCACTGGCAAGTGCTTTTGAGGTGCAGATGCGCAGAACCCACAGGCAATTGCTTGCTTGCGCGCACAACATTGACACTGCATCGTCAATGAAATCACGGACATGATCATGCCGAAAACAAGGTGGCCTTGACATGCCAGAGAGGAGGCCGACTCCATTACAGAGCAGGGCGCACCAAAGTTCCCCGGCCCATTGCGGAAAAGGGTACCATTAAGATAATCCGGGATGGTCCCCTCCACAGTGTCGACCCAGTAGTCAAACTCGTCACGCTGGGAGGTGAAGGCCGATGCCCAATCTGCTGTCAGGAATTTTGCCTGAGCATTCTGCGGGGTGTGGAGCGCTGTGTCCCCCTGCACATAGCATGCATTGCCATGTCAATGCAGCTGCTCACTTTGCTAACAGACATCTCTGCTGACTGGGACCAGCTGCTGAGTGGGTCTCTGCTGACACAAGAGCATGACCTAGTATGCCTTGTCCTTGAAACCTTAATCAGCCTTGACAGTCAAATAATGAGATGAAAATAGCGTTTGTATCGTGTATGCAACCCTGCTTTCCTTGCTCCGCCTCTTACGGGCAAGTTGGACAGCAGCAGTAAGTTGCCGAATGTGAGCCATGGCCACTGAGGCTCGCCGAAAAAACCAGTGTTGCAAGGGCGGCGCCACGTCTGAGCTTTGCAAATGTCTCAAAGCCAATGATGCAGTGCTTCGCCAGTGCTCTCAGAAGGGCAAAGACAAAGCTTCTACCCAGCGGGCCTGCCACCACACAGATACCAAGAGGGACCGATGTCTTGCTTGAGGACATACCGCACAGCAAAAGTCACATTGTTGCAACTGAATAAAGTATAAGTGTCTCACGACGACGTGCGGGCACGCAAATTACACCATGTATGCGTTTCTGATCCCAATCACGACTGACGAGCCGCGTGCAGCAGCAGCTCACCCCGAGCGGAGAGACGATCTCAGGCACCGCACGAGAGGTCTCCGGCGCAAACGCCACAACCTTGAAGCGAGGGCAGCCCCTCCGACTGACTCGTGACGCAGACCTCAATCCCGGAATCCGAGTCGGTGCGTACTGTCTTTTTCCCGGCACAATGGGCCGGCCAAGGCCTGGAGAACAATTTCTCAACATCTCAGTCGCCAGTGACGTGTGCAGAACTGCGTGAAGCCTTCGCAGATGACTCTTTCTGGCCAAAAGTCCCGCCGACGAAGGCAAAGTCTCGAAACAGGACAGTAACGTAACCGATCTGGTCACCGGCACAGGTCGCCACCACGTGCACTCTCTTCTGCTCCCAATCCTTGCTCCCAACAATGCTGCTGCTGGAGCTAATCAATCCGATGATCAATTCTGGAATGAAAGGATTCGATCTTCACTTTCCTGAGCTTTAGGTTATCTGCTGGCGACTGTCTCCTCAACTGAGGATCGGGCTGTATACAGGGTGGCTCGTTGCAAGAGCAGAGAAGATGGCCCTCGATCAACAACATCCACTGCTTTCTGGATATTACTGCGCGCCGTGAAGCCAGCAGACGCCGGAATTTGCTCTCTTGTTGTTCACTTGTGCTGGCAACCAGCTAGCACGTGCAGCTGTGCTGCCTGCCCAAAAATCCCATAGATGGCAACCATCACCCTCGAAAGACGAGATGAACCTGCTGTAGCTCCACGCACGCCATCGATCTCGGGTGTGCCCTGGCCACCTTCCTGAAGCAGCACCCCTGGCGCCTCCAAGGCTCTGATAGCAACCCCTTTCTGCCAAGCAAAGTAATGTGAGTGGAGGGCCTCATTGAGATCCACATTGTACAGGCATTGAGGCACAGCGCCCAGTTCCACTGGTCCAAGCACCCCAGTCAGCTGCTGCTGGACAGCTATGGGTGAGGCGGCTGCAAGCAGTCAAGGCGTTCGTGATCACAAACTATCTGCCCCTTGCCTTCCTGGTGGCCCTGGTGTGGGCTCTGTCATGGCCTCAGCCGGGCAAAACGGTGGGATCTTGGCAGATCAAGGATGTCAGAGTCGTCCAGGTGTGGCATTTCCCTGATGCATGCATCTGGCTCTTGGTTGCAATGTAATGTTCTAATGTTCTAATACCATATCGAGGGAAGTCTGCAGCAGTCGTAGTCTTTGCAAGGTTTGTTCTGGCTGGCATGCATGCATAGCCGGGCATGACGGAAGTGATTGTTTGCAGGCTTTGAACAACTTCTTTGTATTTCTGGTATCCGGCCTCACGCTGCGTACCAAGGAAATTAAGACAGCCTTCAAGTAAGCTTACTCCTCTACCAGCCCATTCACTTGCATTCTGACCTCCGCTTATGAAGCTTATTGACTCAACATCCAGCGTGCATTGGAAGACAGGAAATGCAGCATGCATGCCTGACGGGCTTGTGCTCTGTGCGATCAGGCAATGGCCCGGGTTGATATATGGGCTCGTGGCAATACTCGCATTCACCCCATGCCTTGGATTTGCGGCCAAGCGCCTCAACCTCACCCCGCCAGAATTTAACATTGGTCTGGCCATCTTCTGCGTGGTGCCCACCACCCTCGGTGCGCCTTACCTGTGCCCTTCAACTGAAAGTCGAGTCTCAATGGGCCCACAGCCTGAAGTTAGGTTTACGCCTCTAATTCACGCCTAAACGCCATGTCAACCTCTCTGCAGTGATGACCTTGCTGAGATCCCCTGGCGATTTGCAAAGCTACCAAAAGAGAGGGATACGATACCTATTTACCGAGCATTCTGCTGAGGGCCTGCATAACATGGTCGATGATGTGGATGTGCCCGAAGCATTTGCCTTGTCTGGCATGCATCTGATGTGGTGTTGATGTAGACAGCGTCGGCCTCATTTGGCCTGCATCTGACATGGCGCTGACATGGATGCTGATGCTTGAACAGGTGTAGGAGTGGCACTCACAGCCGCGGCAAAGGGCAACCAGGCGCTCGCGCTGCTGCTCACAGTAGCAACTAACCTCCTCGGCATAGTCACGGTGCTGTCACACTATCGGCTTACTGCAGTGATGTTTCACAGGTGCACTTGGCATGAGTTCATGCTTGCACATGCAGTGCAGGCTTGAAGAGAGCCTGTCACTTCATTTCCTTGATCTGGGCACATAGGAATTAGACTGATTTGGTTCATGGACCAGGGATCCAGTTTGCATTGGGAGCATATATAGCCTTTGAATGAATCCAGGGTGGTAGATCTTTTAATCCCTAAAGGGCTGCATGTGTTTAACAGGTGCCCTACGAGCTCAAGCTGATTCTCCTGGGCAGCAATGTGGTGAGCGTGGATCCCGGCAGCCTCGTGGTGAAGCTCATCTTCACCGTGCTAGTCCCCACGGTGATCGGCAAAGCCGCCTGCAGCCTTAGCAGCTCTCTGGATGCTGCTGTGAGGCGGCACAAGGTGGCTCTGAGCCTATTCAGCCACACAAATCTGGCGCTGATCATCTGGCAGACACTGTCGGGCGCCAGGGATGTGCTTGTGGCGCAGCCTTTCCACCGAGTGGTGCTTGTGATTCTGGCGAGCGTGGTCATGCACCTCATCTACCTCGCCTTCAATGCTGTGGTGGTCGGAGTATTCAGGTGGGCACGTAGCATTGGTCTTTATGAATTTCTCTTCAAATGGTTGCTCGCTAGCTAGGGTTGCCGGAGAAGAACGCATTGCAGACGGAAATGTTGCCCGGCTTCATGCCCGGTTGCTGTGTGAGCATTCCAGCGCTGAAAATGGTCTTACAGCAAGGATTGGAGTAGTGATTCCCACAGGAGAGTGATCCTTGGCGACCCGGTGAAGGTCTGCATTGCACTAGTTACTGAGGACTCAAATGGATGTCATGCGGTGCAGGTTCCCTGTGAAGGAGGGCATAGCGGTGCTGATCATGGCGAGTCAGAAGAGCGCGCCCATAGCAGTCACAGTCATCTCGTACATCACACCGGACATTGCGCAGCAGGGTCTATTCTCAGTCCCTGCCATTGTGGGACAGCTGGCTCAGATTTTTATGGGCTCGCTGCTGATCCGCTACCTGTCCCGCCTTGTGAAGGACGACCATGAGTGAAATTGAGTTCCCATTTGAATTTCAGTTTGAATTTGAAGTGCGAATCAATGTCAGCCGCAGCTTCCTTGTTGTGACAGTGCAATTTTGTCTTGGCGCTCCATGGCGGTATTATGTTTGTTGGTCCCCAGCGCATCATTTGAGAGGTACTGTGTTGACAGGACTGCATCACATTAGCTGAGTGCTTCTTCCCTAGATCTGCAGAAGTATCCATGAAAGAGAGAAGATGGCTGTTTCGTGCATGCAACAATATCCTCAAGAGTAGTTTCGAGAAAGCTTCAGAAAATTCTTATGAGGGATGCAGACAGGTCTGTTGCCTACTTATTTTGGCAGCGTCTGATAGCAAGCAGGATGCTCCATGGCACTGTTCCTTGCTCTGGCACAGCAGTGAGTCACACAGTGTCATGTGGACACTGGGTCGCGCTGCCAGTGATTCAATGAGGAGCTCGCAGGGTTTGACAACCCCTCAGGGCCCCCCAAGTGATTGGCCAACCTGCTCCAGGGCTAGGGGCAAGGTTTCGGGGCAACCCCGGGATGAATTCAGATTTGGCCAGATGGCATCAAGGCATCGCCCCGAGACCACGTGGCTGTGACTCAGGGGCTCCCCTGACTTTCAGGCAATGTGAACGACTTGGAGGCCAGATCCAAGAAAGAACCAGCTTCTCCCTAATGAAAAATCTGGGGAATCTCAGGGATGACAGGGCAGTGCCCCGATGTTTCAGCTACTATCACGGCAGCAGGGGAAGCCCCCGCCCGCCCTTGCCCTTTTCAGGGGCTGGCCTGACATTTTCTAGGACCCATGTCAAGCCGTGGGAGCTCGTGCTTGAATGATTCATGTGAGACTGTTGCAGGAGGGTTGAAAACCTGTGAGGACTTTGTAAGCCATTCCTGCGGACTAGCTGCATCCAGAATGCTCGAGGTGTACCTGATAGAGTTTGTGCACAAAGTAGCTGCCAAACATTAATCTGCAGCTTCCATGGCTGCACGCTGAAGATGCCACGCCGCTTCTAGATCCATTATTTCCCATTGTCCAAAAGCAGACTTTGGTCGTCCTCGACAGAACCTGCACTTTTGATAAACTTTATAGACATCGCTACAGAACCAATCGGAAGAAAATATCGAGTAAATCATTTGCAAACGATCAACATCTAAAGCTTCTTAAATCGCATAAAGAATGGCTCTTTCAACCATGCAGAACCCTGCAATGTCGGCAGTGTCCTTCAAGAACTCAGTAAGCAGCGTCAGGCCGTTCCTGCCTGCACGCACAGTCTCTGTGCCCCGCACACTTAAGACGACGCTCGTCCCGATGGCCCGCGGCCCGTCGCTGAAGCCAAAAAACCAGAAGGGAAAGCTCGGCAACATCGCCAAGGTGAGTTTCTTTGGTTTTCTCTAGTCTACAATGGCACTATAGCAAGCAGGATGTAATGTTAACTTGTTTAAGACCGCTTACCGGCAATGAGAGGGAAAGTCCAATGTTGGTGGGTGATCAAGAACACCATGGTCGTCCGACATGTGCAATTGCCACAGTCGTGTGCTTTCTTACCCATGTCGTTTTAAGTATTGCCCCAATCTTGAAAGAGTGTTATATCCTGATCGACAATGGTTAGTGTCATTGTCGCTCGTATCAACTTATATTTCGGGTGTCTGAATATGCAAGTCTGTCCAACTTCGATCCTTTTCTCGTTTGTTTTTGTGAAGGATCCATTGGATACCACTATGAACCACCATATCTAAACATGTGATATGCTGTTGCAGGTCCAGTATGATGACGCCAAGGAGACAAACCCCCTCCAGAGTGCCTTCACCCGCAGAAGAGAGATCTGGGTTGGACGCACAGCAAGTACGCCCTGAACTTGCATTTCGTCATCATTGTCATCCTGTGATCACCCTGCAATATCAACCCATCACTTCCGATCGTGTCAACGCTTTAGGTTAGGTCATGATGCAGTAGTCTTAAAGTAATGTGTGTCTGCAGTGACTGGCTTCCTCTCCGCTGTCATTGGTGAGCTGCTGACTGGCAGGGGAGCTCTGGGGCAGCTGCAGCTGGAGACCAGGCTCCCACAGAACGTCATCAACTGGGCAGTCTTCGGAATTGTGGTATGTCTCTTATATACCTTGAAGTGTCTGCTAAACACCCATTTCCCATCATGCTTACCTTCAGAGGTTGGAACATTTGGCACACCTGTTTACAGCTGAGCAGGCCTCACTCCTTGACTCGTTAAAGAACACCATAAGATCCCAACAGATTGGGTGTGCTGATGTGCCTCTGAGTAACGAGGCTGCTGACTGTCCTGCAGGCATTCAACTTTGTCACAGCCCTGAACCCCTTCGGCCCCACCTTTGACGAGGACAACCAGGCTGATGTCAGGAAGCGCCCTGCTGGCCCCACACAGAAGGCCATGGACCCCTCCAAGCCTGCGGTATGCATCTACATTGCTTGTCACAAGTGTTATTTAAGGACTAGAAAATTTGGTTACCCACAGTTGTTGTGTGAAACCATAGCATTGATGCCGATCTGTGGCACTGATCTGTTTGTTGCACCGATTGCTGCAATCGGAAAATTGTACACTAGCAGCTCTCACTTCAGGGCATTTCAGCTTTTTCTCCAAGCTTGACGGAGCATTGCTTGCAATGAGGAGTGTAATAAGGAGGTTGACAATTAGCCGACAGATGGTAACTTTTGATGCAGGAGTACTTTGGCACATCCAAGGGCTTTGGGTTCACCAAGAAGAACGAGCTGTTCGTCGGCCGTGTTGCCATGCTGGTATGCAGCCTGCTTGCTCTCACTTATGCCTGCTGTTCCTCAAATGTGCAAGCAAAGCTGTATTTTTGGAAGGCATGGACAAACTTGTTTTGAGGAATTTTCATTTCTGACATTGAATGCCAAAACTTGCTGAGTCAGTGACGAAGGAACAGAGCAGTCCACTAAAGTTACTTCTGCTGTCCAGGGCTTTGCATCAGAGCTGATTGGAGAGGTGCTCACCAAGGGCAAGGGCCCTCTGGGTCAGATCGGCATCCCCCTCAACACAGAAGTCAACCCCCAGTATGCAACCTTCGCCCTGGCTGTCTGGGTGGGCTTCTTCCTCTTCGCAGCCATCGGCTTCGGCAACTGGGGCCAGCAGGAGGGTGACAACGAGATCTACTGAGCAGCTTAGTCATAATATGTTGCTGTATCAGTGCTTGTGAGCTTGGTTTTCAGAATGTATCTTTACTTGTACATGCTCAGTTGTACCTACTAGCAGTATGTCCTGTTGAACTACAATGGTGTCGAAATATAATGGAACAACAGTGTGAAGAGAAGAGGAGAGATGAGAAGAGAAGAGAAGAGAAGCATCTTAAAACTTGTACATGATGATTCATTTGCTGTTTAGTCTGCAGATTTTGCTGTGGGCATGTACAGACAATGTGTTGAGATGCAGATGAGAACATTCAATGCATGTTTTTGGTAAGTAAGGCAGAGAAGTAAATATAATACTGCAATTGCAGTGTTAATTGTAACCAATACCTTCAATTCCGACTACTTGTGCTTGTCAAGGCAAAGGACACTCCCTCTCATGCTGGTCATGCAGTAGCAGTTTCATGAGGGATCAACTCATTCTTCGCCAGGTGTTTGCAAAAAGCTGACATACTCCCCAGCAAGGTTGCCAAAGAACAAGCGTCCTCTCGACTCGGTTATAGCTGAAACAGCGCTCACATGTGAACCATCTGAGTCATACAATGCTCGCAATGCCTCGCCCCCTGGAGATATCTGCATGCCAAGACACATACTTGTCCAGTCAGTTGAAACTCCATACTCATTTTGGTCGAGATCTTTGAAAGCTCACAGTGTGAAAGAGTCAAGCACACAAAAGTGGAGATCTGTTGCAAGAAAGCTCACAGTGTGAAGGAGAAAAGCACACAGAAGTGGATAGCTGTTGCTTGAAAGCTCACAGTGTGACGGAGTCGAGCACACAGAAGGGGCGTACCTCCACGATGGCACCCCACTGAGGGATGGGAGGCTTGATGTGCTCGGGCAACCAGGCAGCCAGCCACCGCACATACCTGGCGCAAGCACAAGCCCAGCATAAGTAATGGCAACCTCTTTTCGGGCCTGCTTCAGTGACATACACCGTACCAATCTGCCTTCCCTTCAATCACTGCTGGCACATCTCGTGGAGTGCCAGTCACTGAAGGAGCTTGCAAGCAGAAGCTTAGGTGCCACTCCATAAGGCATGCCGGAGCAAGATGAGGGAATGCCAGATATCCAAAATGGTAGTGTGGCTCCAACTAGGCATCAGGGGTGCTGAAGATGGAGGGGCAGCACCTGCTTTCTGCATCAGGATTCACACTCATCTCCCGAGCCAGACATGTCTTTTAATTGACATTCCTATATTCTTTCTCAGACCCGCAGGTTTTCCAGTCCCCACTTCGACTGCTAAGCTTCACGACAGATCTTCCAGGCACAAAACACCGAAAGGTGGGGTTTCACTGATTGCTTGCAGATGCTTGACCATGCAGTTGTTTATATTACTAACGGGGATTGTGTGATTGTTTATATGTCTGCAGCACTCACCTGCTCTCTAGCCAGGCCACGATGGGCATTTTGGGGACCACCAGGCCGACCCAGAAGCTGCCTGAAGAGCTGGTGGTGATGCCATCGGGGAAGCCCGGCAGTTTGTCCACCAATACCTCCCTCTGGCCCGCCTGCACACACCAATCCAGGACACACTTTTATTCCGGTGTATCTGTGTGACCAGGTGAGCAACTTGCGCATTCGCCTTTTGCATGCCCGACCGATAGCCAGCAAGAACAGCCAGGCCATGGCAGTAGAACCCTATTGATCAAGATAGGTGCCATTGTCAAACGATCAAGGCACACATGCTCCCAAGACTCTGTCAGGCATTCCTCCTGTGCTCCTTGGGGCACCTTTGGTGGAAGTTTTCAGTTCTGAACTTGGATCTGCACCTCTGCATCACAAGTTGTCACCAATGGTCTTTCGGCAACCTTTATGCCATTCCTTGGCACATGCATCGGGGCTGTCATGAAGATGCAGGACAGGAAGGCACCTTAGGGCCGGACAGCCACACGCGATGGACGCGTTGCACGTTCGTTTCCACGACGGCCACGAATGACTCATCCTTACTCAGCGTCACGCCATTGGCAAACCAGAGGCCCTCGCTGACCACGTGTGTCTTGCGCGTCGCCGGATTGTACGACAGCAGCCGCCCTGATGCCCTCCCCTGCACCGCAGACCTGATGCTTTCACTCCTCCAAAAATAAAACACACGCGGTGTGACACGCCTTGCACTGCTGGCGCTTCCTTTTTGCCCAGACGGTTCCCTTGGCGCACAGACAAGGCTGTCACTGCCACAGCTTGCCTTGTCCTGCAGGCATCTGTATCCCTTTGGTCAGTAGTAATCAGATGACCAAGGAAGGGGGCACTCACATTGAAGAGTGACAGCGTGTAGGCGGCCATGGTGTCCCAGAAGCCACCGGGATTCTTGGCAGGGGTGATACCGCGAACAGAGTCTGTGAAATACACAATGCTGTTGGACGCCACTGCCACGTCATTGATGTAGTCAATGGAGCTGCCGGGCGCCACCGGGTCGTCCGCGCTCACGCGAGCTGTCAGAAGCACCACTTTGCCGCTCTCCTTCTCCAACATCACAAGCCCCTGCACTCAATACACCGCACCTGCTCAATTGTATGAAATCAGAAGCCATGCATTCAGTGCAATGCATTTGCTTCAAGTCAGTGAGTGTGCGCCTACGATTTGGGCGGCTATCGCAGAGTCCCTGATGCTTCGCTGAAGGCCCTGCCTCGCAGTGGACTTTCTACCAGCATAGGGAAGAGCAAATTCTGCGCATGATTGATGCGGCTTACTTATGAATTAATTTCAGTTCATAGCAGGCTTCACGCTGCTGTGAGGCTCCTGGAAGTGTGCTTGGGAAACAGTCTGCTCAAAAAAGGGTTGCTTCTCACCGAGCCAGCGTTGCACACAATGAGGTTGCCATCGGCATCAAAGTGGAATCCGAGGGGCCGGCCAGAGCCCAGATGGGCGAGCGGCTCCTTCTCCAAGTCATACCCTCCTGCTGCGTTGGCAGGCGCCCTCCACACATAGCCGAACTTGTCCAGCATGTACAGCGAGCCATCCTTGGCCACTGCCACGGATTCTGCGCAGCGCAGCTCGCTGTCAGCATACAGCCGAACTCCCAGAGCACTTTTAAATGTTGCAGCTCATGCCGGGTATCGTGCACCGGTAGGCAGGGGTGCTCAGCACTCACCTGATCCCTGAATCTTCCCCTCGAAGAGTTTGGTCGCCCCACGCAGCTTCTCATTTGAGGCATAGACACCCTGGTGCATGCATCACAAAGGTCAAGATACCACGAGGCAGGCGTTACTATTCTGCCTTTTATAGCACGGATATGCTTGGTAACTTGGCTGGACGTGCCTTCAGTTCGCCAAAGTGTGGAAGGTTGTCGGGATCCATGAGCTCAACAGGAACGATGGCTGGGTATGGAAGGGGCATGTATAAGCCCTTCTGAAATTTTCCTGCGATAATATAATTATCATCAGTGCTTGCAGATACGAACAAGGGATATGCATTCAACTTCCTGTCTCTCCATATGAGCAGTTTGAACAGAACGTCGCAAGAGCCATCACCGATAAAAATGCCAGCTGTACAGGCCAGAAGGCCCAAGACTCCAGGCCAATTAACAGCCATATTTATCAGAGCGCAATTAGTTTTCTGAACAGAGCCTGGTAGCCGTCAACCTGCTCAAGCAGGTACGTTGAATAGTGGATCAATTATGAGATCGAATTGTGGCCATCGATGCACTGATGTTGATTGACTATCAGAACATGCTCAGAACCTTTCAATAAACGTCTGAACCATCAAGCCGTGTCCACTGGACGCATCCAACAAGATTCCATGGGAACTACCGACAGGCGATTGGCGAGCCAAAGTAGGCTGCATTGCCTGTTGACTTCCTTCACGTTTGACGGTAGATGGCAAAATTAAATTATCCCAATTGCAGGATTGCGTTGCATAGAATTGGCCGCGAGGTGGCAGTGCACGGATTGGCGAAGGGGGATGGCCCTACGAAATCTGTGTTTGAGGATAGGTCAACAGAGCAGGCAGCCCCTTCAGAGCTTCATCGAGTGCAGGAGATGGCAAAGCAGTCCCACAGTATTTGATAAGTTGTGCGTTGCGTACCTCTGCATTGCCATGATTGATATGTATAATATGGCAGCATGCATCCTTAGTATCTGCCCTGTATAGCAATACCAGATGTTACATTTGTGGATGAAGACTGAAGTTCAATCAAAATGTGGTGGAGATGTAGTCTGAGACGGTCTCAGGGTTGAGGGTCTATGTGTGACTTGAAATTTCCTTGTCGATGTGGCAGGGTGGACGTCTTGGTGTTCGATACACAAGGGAGGAGGCATAATCTGCGGGGGAGGGAGGGACAACTTCTAGTGGACTTGCTGGCAGAGCATGAGGAGGTCTTAGGATCAGGTGTGGCTAGGCTTGCACGTCTCCTTTGGAGGCTGTTTGCATCTCCTAGCTGAATTTCTGTGGTGAATAAACTCCATACAAATCTGAAGCCTTTCGTGACAAAAATATTGCATGGCAGCGGACAGCTGAGCAGAGCAGTGCCACTGTAGGCGTTGTTGGGCTTTCACCAGAGGGACGAGGGGTGATGGAAGCAGTGGTGTCCATCCCCAACCAGTACCTTGCTCAGATACCTCCACCCAGCCCTGAGGACCTGCGAGCCCTTGCAGAGCTGTCACCCTCAGGCACGACTGTGTCGAAAAAGTGCGCAGCCAACCTCTTGCCACATAACTGCCTTCAGCAAATGCACTTCGCTATCAGTATATGCAGTGATGTGTGTCTTTGGCAATCTTTTTCAGCAGCATGTGTCACTGGTACAGCTGGTCACCATGAGGATGAACGTAGTCTTTGGCAGCCCTGCATAGCATGCAGTGCATGTACTTGTGCAATTTGCATTTTTCAAGTATTGACAGCGTGTGTATGGTGCAGTGCGCGGCTGGCGAGCAAGATCCTCCTGACATCGGCGCTGGATGATGTGCACATTGCGCTGACCCCTCTACAGCCATGGAGGACCTTGTGATGACCGAGCAGAGGGTGGTTGAACATGCAACAGAGGTCCTTGAAAAGCCTCCCATCAGGCTGCGCATGTGGGTCAATGGGTAGAAGGAAGTCAAGTAGTAATTATGGTCCAGACAGATTTTTGTGGCATAAATAGAAATGCCATCTAGAAATCTTCTTGCAGAAAGATTCCAGTGGGACAGGACAGATGAGCTTCTCGCCATTTTGATCATGATTTGCAGCGTTGCCATGGCAACATGTTGTAATTATCTCTCGTAACCATATCTTTCAACGTTACAATCCAATTTATTGGCATCAGTCTGCAAATATGCTGCAGAACCATCCATGGCTCTGCTAGCATCATCTCTGGACATGATAATCACCTAAGTGCAAAGCAATCTCTGCAGATCTCTTCTCACACAAGACGCGTTCCACAAACGCGAACGCTGTCCTCTGCGTGGCACGCTAACAATCCCAACTCTGGGAAGCTCAACAAGGCATCAAGCCAAGCGAGAAAAAATAAAATTGGGGATTAGAGAAAAATAAAATTCTTTGCATCCTAGCTGATGTGGCGTCGCTCCTATGCAGCAAGCGACGACAGCTGGCAGGAATGTTCCAAATAGGAGTATTTTATCTGGACACTGGGGCTCCCAATAACAAGATGCTACTGGAAAACTGGCATTATGACCACAAACCAACACCACCAACACTGCTGACATTTGGTCGACCACAATCTTCAGAAAACATATATGTAAGTGAACATGCATGCAACAGACACACTTATTCTACTTTCCTCACAATGTGCTGAAAATTGATTGCTCTGGAACAAGGTGTGTTCAACACAATATGCTTGCGACAAAGCACTCTGAAGACCGTTCTGTTTATTCCATTTGCTGACGTATCGATGGTATTCACCCTTCCTGACGCAGCGTCCCCCCTGGCTGTCCAGCCTCATCCATGAAGTCATCGGCTGCAGGCAACACAAACTAATTTGAGGCCTGGGCCCTGCTATGTTCACGGCCTCAGAATCTTCTCTGCATTCCAGAGGTCTGCAGCTAAGAGTATTGAAGGACAGGCCTGGCCTGACTGAAACTGCTATCCCAGACAATCAGATAATATTACCACTGCCCGACTGCAGTGAAGCGAGCCAACAGTCCAGCACAACAGGCCCAGTAAACTACGTAGAGTTGGAATCTATCAAATCTCAGCCAATGGAGAGCGTCCTAAACCGCATATTGATCAGTAATTTACTTCAAGATGCCGGTGCTCACCAGTGATGGCATGAAGGGCATCCAGCATGTCAGCATCTGTGACCTCGAACTGCATCGAGCCCGAGTCGGGCTTCTCCAGGGGTTGCATGTCGCGGTCAGGGGGCACGAGGGGTTCTAGCACCGGGAGCTCAGGAGCCACATCAGGCAGCGCGCCACCCTGGAACATGGGCGGCTGCGGGGCAGCTGCCTGGAAGCTGGCACTCCTCTGCGCCAGCAGCTGCGCTGCGCTCTGCACCCGCTTCAGCAACGGCACACTTTGGATCCTCACCATGGCAGCCCCCTGCATTGGAGGTACAAAAATTCAATATTGAAAGACCAGTCATTCATCAAATTTTGAATCTTCAGGCCCACATTGCGCAAGAGGAAGAAACTGGTTGGAAGCATCGAGCTGAGAAATACTTGCATCCATGAGTGGCTGCATGGGAACAACGACCTAATCTTTCTGCTAGGCATTATGTCCTTAATCAGAGAAAAGAGCATTCATCTTGACTGCCCCCTATATGTGAAACTTAGGAAACAGTATTTTGAGCTAATTGGTTCTGCCCACCTTGTTTGCATGCAATTTTGGGCCAGAGCAGTGTTAGGATTGCCGAATTTATGACGAAATGCAGACACTTAAGAATTTGTGATACGTAGATGGGCAGTGACAGACTGCCTACAAGATCAATGAGCCTCAGGTGGCCGTCACAAGGTCTCCAAAATGTAATAATAATAATAAAATAATTCGAGCTGGTGAGCTGGCGCGCCTGCTGCAGGCTTGGCGGCATGGGCTGAAGCATGGGCTGGCCCTGAGCGTGCATGACCCCTGGCAGCTGCTGCTGGTGCATAGCAGTGGGCATGTGCTGTTCCACCAAGCTGCACCCAACACACAGAAGAAACCTCGCTCAACTTGCAACTCTGGGAAGGTGCTTGAAAGTGCATTAAGCAAAAGACCTCCCACCTCAGATATCAAACCAGCACCCAAACACACTATACCTGGTATAGTACACCATAAGCAAACCACTCTTAACACAACTTGCAGAATATGCAGAAAGCTTCACATGCAAGAAGGAAAAATTGAGCAAGTACGCAAGACTCGTGTGCATGGATGAGGGGTCAGGCACCTGGAGCTGTTGAAGGGGTGGAGCCCAATTGGCCGCTGCTCGAGCACAGAGTCGCTGTGGTAGTGCTGCAGGGAGGCAACACCCCCTGACGGCTGCTGCTGCAAGCTGACTCTCTTTTCCAGCCCGGGTGAGGGGCCCGGCAGCTGCCCGCTGGGCTGCCCTTGCAAGCTGCCCAAGCTGCCCGCCCGATCAGTGTTGCTGTACCGATGCTGCAGAGAGCCAACTCTCCCCGGCTGCTGCTGCTGCAGGCTGGAGATGCGCTCAAGCCCTGGTGAGGGACCGGGCAGTTGCCCGCTGGGCTGTCCATGCAAGCTGCCTGCAGCATCAATATATTTGTGCTGCAGAGAGGCAACACCTCCTGATGGCTGCTGCTGCAGGCTGGAGATCCGGTCAAGCCCCGGCGAGGGGCCTGGCATCTGCCCGCTGAGCTGCCCCGGAAGGCTTCCCAAGCTGCCCGCCCGGGCAGCGTCAATGAAGTGGTGCTGCAGAGAGGCAACACCCCCTGACGGTTGCTGCTGCAGGCTGGAAATGCGCTCAAGCATCGGTGTAGGGTCTGGCAATTGCCCGCTGGGCTGCCCCTGCAAGCTGCCCGCCCGGGCAGCGTCACTATACTGGTGCTGCAGGGTAGCAACACTGCCTGACGGCTGCTGCTGCAGGCTGGAGATGCGGTCAAGCCCCGGCGATGGGCCCGGCAGCTGCCCGCTGGGCTGCCCATGCAAGCTGCCCATTCTGGCCGCCTGGGCAGGGGTACGCAGGGTTGTGACGTCCCCGGACAGCTGCTGCCGTAGGCTAGGGAGCTGCCCGCTGGGCTGCCCAGGCAGGCTGCCCAAGCTGCCCGCTGCAGTCAGCCCCTGCCCTGGAAGGGTGTTTGTCGCGGGCGACTGAGCTAAGCTGTTGCAGTGCTGCATCTGCATCAGACCCACTGCGGCCCCCATCTGCTGCTGCAGGCTGTTTGCATTGGCCATGGCAGTCGGAAAGCGCTGCCCGCTCCCTGCATGGTTGGCAACCCATCAGCGACCACACCTAAAGAAATGCAAGATAGACAGCAATCAATATGCAAATTCCTTGAAGTGGGTAAAGCACCTTGCGTTTGCATTGGTGCGCCTGCGCTATGCAGCGTCTGGATCACCGGGGATGCTGAGATTGGTCTGGCGCCCTGTGGGGGCAGCATGCTGTTCTGAGGGGTGAGGAACACGCCGCTGTTGTGCTGGCTGAGAGTCCCACTGCCATGCTCCTGCAATGCACCTCATGAAGTTGAGACCTCTTGTATATGTAGATGAAGCTTAACACGCGACACTGCCTATCAGAGCATCATGAGATCACGAGGCAGTGCGTCGTTCTGCAAGGCACTGCATGGCATGAAAAGGCACACAGGCCCACTAGCCAATGCATGCATGTCACAGGAAGCAGCAAGTTGCAGCACGGCACCTGCATCCTGCCGGCCAGTGTCGACCGCGAGGGCACAGCCGGGAAGGCAGCGCTGGCAGCGAAAGCCGAGAGCGGGGGGGCGGCAGAAACCTGCACCCCGCTACTGTTGCCTCTCCCCGCAGCTTCCCGGAAGCTTCCAGCAGGCGGCAGCTGCGTACCCATCACCGGCTGCTGCAGCAATTGCTGCTGCCCAATCTGCTGCGGCTGGAATGCCACAGGATGGCCCTGCAACGGTGGCTGCGCAAGGCCGGACATTACATCCGCCGGCAACGGCGCGGGGCCGGCCGCAGCTGCGGCCGCAGGCGCGGCCGGGAGAAGGTGCGCGGAAGCCGGCGGCAGCGTGAGCGCCTGAATAGGCCGCGGCGGGGGGATCTGCGAGGGGTCCGGGAACGCCGCAGGACCGCCGCCGGGGGGTCTCAGGGGGGCCTGCTGCGGCATCTGCATCTGCAGGGACCCCCTGTTGGTTGCCGGCGGCTGCTGCATGGCGCTGCAGTGCATCATCGGCAGCGGGGCGAGGCCAGAGCTGGGCAAGCAGGGCAGGCTTACTGGTGGCAGGCCCATGGCTGGGTTGGGCAGGCTCAGGGGCAGCACTGGTGCCACCACCGCTGGCCGCACTACCATCTGCAGACAGGCAAGACACTTCATAAGTCTCCTTGTTGAAGCCAAGCCAGGAGACCCTTGTCCCAACGGTCCAAAAGTCCGATCGCATCTTCGACAAGGTTGCCTTAGTGAGATATGGGAGTCGGGTGGGCAGCACCTCAAGCAAGATATGACACTTGATGCAGACTATGCTATGATACTTATGTACAGTAATTGAAAAATGATGGTGACCCTCAACAGACATGGCCCGGCAGCAATGGCCCTCAACACATTAGCTGGTGATGGATGATGCATCAGGGAGCAGAGTTGGCGCACCGGGGAAGGCGCCAGATCACCGCAATTGGCCGGTGGCAGCTGCATCGGTGGCAGCGGCAGCGAGGGATCCGCCATGCTGAGGCCAAGGGGTCCCCCCACCATCGGGGGCGGCACCACCGGGAGCCCCGGCGGTGGCAGCGAGAGCGGGGGCAACGCGGCCGGCAGACGCAGCGGGGAGCTGATGGATGGGTTGGGCGTTGGTCCAAGGGGAGCTCCTGGCAAGAGGGACGACGAGGGAAGCATCGCCGTGGCAGAGCTTCCGAGGGGGTTTCCCGGCAGCGTTCTGCCGCTAGCCATGGGGCTGGCTGTGGGTGTGTTAGTCAGCGATGAGGTGGCGCTCTTCAGCCCCGACGCGCCTGAAACAAAGTTCCTCCTCAGCTTCTGCAGGCCTACATTGTATCGATAGATAAGCCCTTCTCAGGGGAAGTTGGCTGCTTTGCAAAAGACTGTCCCGTGCTTCTGCAGAACGACTGCTGTTCCACAACGAACACAAGAGGAATGCGCGCAGGAGCAAGATCATCTTATTAATTGTACCCAGAACGCAAGCAAACGGCATCACCATGGTCAAGAAATTTACAAGGCGGTATCACCGAGCCAAGAAGACGGCGAGCACACCTTTGGTTTTGATGGCGGGCAGGCCGGTGGCTTTGGCAGAAGCGATGGCGGCGTGCATCTTGGCGTCACTGGGGGGCGGTGGCGGCTTGTAGGCAGGTGGAGCTGTGCCTTCACCGTGCCTCGCACACACCACCACCTGCATTCAAGCCAACACATTCAGTACTGTGCTGCCAAACGCGATCTTTCCTCAAGACACTACAAGCACAAGGCCAGCCTTCAAACCACAGAGTCCGGTAGGTAGCTCAAAGACTCAGACATGCAAGCATGCCGCCCAGATCTTCGAGTTGCTAAGGGTCAGATGGACCAACACAAACAGATGCATCGAGGTCTTCAAACTGCGTAGGCCACACATGCTCACAAGAACAGGACACAGAATTGACTTGAATCCAAGAGCAAGCATGCCTTGAGGGAGGGTGGGAGGCGGCGCAGGTGCTTGAGCATGCAGCACACTGTATATGGTCTAAGCTACAGAAGCCGCAATTGCCCACAAGGAAACCTTTTGTTATTGAGTCACTGAATGGATGGGCCGCGTGAGATGATGAGCCAAAGGTGGGCACTTCTAAGGGGTGCGTGCCTTGAGGGAGGGTGCGAGGCGGCGCAGGTGTTTGGGCAAGCAGCAGGAGTGATAGGCTGTGGGGCAGCGGATGCACTTGACCATGTCGACGCCGTCGCCGCTCTTGGCGCAGACGCTGCAGTAGTGCTGCGGGCACCGGAAGTGCGCGCCCCTCTTTGCCATCTGCGTGTTTACCAGCTGGTCCACGCATCTGCGCCGCAGGTCGAATTCAATCAAGCAGGATTCGGATTCGACTTCAAAAACACTGCTCGCCTGTTCCAGGCACGACACCCAGCTGACTGCAGGACACTTGGAGGCAGCCCAACTTGGCCCAAATCAGGTTTGTGAGTGGCATTACAGTGAATTGAATATCTAACAAGTGAATAAGCATGGAGAGTCACATGTCTGTGCGTGCAGGCGGGCAGGCGGCAGAGACACACCCTTGAAATGTTTCCCCTGACAGGGCAGGGAGTCTGCAGCTCTCAGCTGCAACAATGAAGGAAATTCAGGGGTCGTGGAGCCCAAAGCTGCTAAATCATTAATATCATGACAAGATAGATTAAAAATTGAATATAATCTTGGTGTGAGCAGCACCTGACGTGGTAGAAGCGGCCACAGACGCCCAGGGAGCACTTGCGGATGGTGGGGTCCTCAAAGCCGGCCCCAAACTCGCCGCAGGAGAAGCAGCGCATGCGGCCGGAGTCGCACTCCGGGCAGAACCAGACGCTGCCCGGGGCGGGCAGGACGGGCAGGCCCAGGCAGCCCGGATGGTACGCTCGCAGACAGGGCCCGCCGCACACCACCAGACCTGCGTGCAACGCTCCCTCTTTCAGCAATTTACACAGAAAAGAGCCCCAGATGACCCTTATCTTTTCTGTTGCTTTTTGAAAGGTCAGATGCCACGATTCACAATCTCAACCCAGCTAAATCCAAAGGGGTGTCCAATAAAGCAGCAGAAACAGAAGTTGACTATGGCATGCTGCATGCGAGGGCTGCATGGAAGATAGAGTCATGAGAAAAGGCAAGACACAGTGCGAGCGCCATGTAGGGAAAAGGGTTGTCGGCAGTACCTATGCAGTGCATGCCACATGCCAGACAGCTCCGGCCAGGACCACAGAAATATGCAGCAGACAGTTGGAACGGAATTTGTTGAGCTTGACACTTGCAAACAAGTCTCAAGAGGTACAGAAGGCCTGCATTGCAAGTTTGGATTGTGGGGGCTTGCCTTGGGGGCTGCCAGTGCCCTCACAGGCGGAGCAGACAGAGGAGAGCCAGGAGGTCAGGCACTTGCGAGGCTTCTTTGCAATCCAACGCTCTCGGAACCCCTCGCTCAACTTCTTCTCATCCCCTGCCTCCGACGGAGAACTCTCCTGCGCCCTCGGGGTGCCCGGATCCTGCACATAAAATGTCTGTGTTCAACTGGCAGTCTCAATTCCAAATCCTGAAGATCACACATGTAGCAGCGCTCATCATGCATACCATGAGTTTCAAAAGTTTCGAGAGTTTCGCAAGATTTGACAACCCATCAATGAGCATACCTCATTCTCAAGACAGAAACAGCAGAATACTAACAGGCCATACTGAATTGTCAGCATGAAGAATCAAACGGATATTCATCCAAAGGGCAATTCTCCTACACAGATGAGTCAACACTGGCCAGCAAGGACTCTGGAGAGCCTTGCAGTGCACAAGCACAAGAGATAGACCAAAGAAGATGAGGCACCTGCTGACTGGGCGTGTCCGCAGGGCCTGTCATTTGGGGCGGCCTCAGCTGCCCGGCGCCGCGCCCGTTGAGGACCGGCGTGGTTGCATATGTCACTCGCTGAAGCCCGTTTGGGCTGCCGTCATTGCTGGGGGCTGGGGGCGTCACTGCTGCCGCCACACTCACTGCTGATCCTGGCCTCTCCTGCGCAACAAGGCCTCAGGCAATGCTACTGATGCCTTTCACTGACACAACCATTCCACAGCAACTTCGACAGACCTCTTTCATAGGAAGGGCCAACGGGCACACATTGCTGGCTTGTTCTCCATGATACACGAGCATTTAGAACATCTCGCAACTGTTCCTTCAAATGATGATTGGACAAAAATTACAAACTTGTGACAGCTTGAACTTCAGGCAGACCGCACCAGGCGGGTCCCATTGGCGGTGGCAGCCTGGTCACCGGGCGGCTGGGCCTGGTGTGGCGGCAGGGCAGAGGGGTTTTGCCCGGGGGGACCGGCCGGGGAGTTGCTGGGGGCGGCCGGCGGGGGCTGCTGCTGCTGCGGCGGGGGGCCCGGCTGCAGCTGCGGTTGGGGGCCCGCCGCCGCCGCCGGGGGCACCTGCTGCTGCGGTGGCACCGAGGGGGGGACCCCAAGGGGCCCCGAGGGCTTCCCCCCTGGGAAAAATGCCCCAGGAGAGCTGCCGGGTGGCATCTGCTGCACAGGCCGGTAGTGCTGAGCCCCCGGCATTCCCATCGATGTTGGCATTGCCATTGGCCTCATTCCCTGCTGCTGCTGCTGCTGAAGCTGCTGCTGCTGAAGCTGAAGCTGCTGCTGTTGCATGTGCTGCTGCTGCTGCAACTGCATCTGCATGTGCTGCATTTGCTGCTGTTGCAGAAGGTTCAGCTGCGGGTGCTGCTGCTGCTGCGGGTGCTGCTGCTGCTGCATGTGCTGCTGCACCGGCGGCGGCTGCAGTATGAGATGCGGCTGCGTGCCCGGCCGGCCGTTCGCCAGAGCCAGGGACGCCTGTCAAGCCACCAATTTGCTCATGAAGCACTGGCAATGGGCAACGATGCAGAGAAGGAAGTTTGCCAATCCCTCTCATTGCAGCATGCATGTCACGCTAGCCTGACACGAGCAACTGCAACTGCAACTGCAACTGGGGCATTTTCACAGGGCACACCAGTCCGCTGTTGAAGATTTTCTTCTCTCCTTGCAGAAAGAAACAAAGAAAAAGAGAACAGTCAAAAATGAGAGAAAAGGAAGATTGCATACCGGCTGCATGTGGCCCATGCGCGTGTCTGCGTCCTTCCGCGCAATTGCAGCGCTGGCCGCCTGGCGAGCGGCTGTGTCCGCCTGCATCCTCGCTGCATGCGCTTGCCTGCGCGCACAACACACAGCCACACCCTCAGCTAACAAAATTGCCATGTCGCGTCCTTTCCCTGTTATGAAGATGAACGGGACACTTGGCCACAAAAACCACCCGAAACCAACCAGTCTTTCTATAGCTAAGCGCGCTAAGGCTATTCTCAACAGCTGAAAAAAGACTGCAAAGGTATAGGCCCTCACATGAGGCTCAAATCCAAGCATCTCGTACTTTAGCTGGCATGGGATGATACCTCATCCATGGATTTGACAACTGCTGGAAAAGCAACATATAGAAGGGGTTGGTTACAGGAAATGTCCAGCAAAAGGCTTCAGGGGACAAGAGTGGGTGCTCTTACGCGGCGGCATGGCGGGCGGCTGCATCCCTCTTCAGCTGCTCGTTGCGCGCATTCTCGGCCGCTTTTATTTGAGCCCTCTCCGCTCGCATCACTCCCCCCTTGTCCTCCGCCAACTGCGCGCCACAGAGCCACCCAACAAAACTCAATTTCCTGGCCATTCCATTTATCAGAATACCTCAAAGTTTGTTGAAATGTAACGGTCTATGGCTATGAATAGGGAGAGCCCATGAAGGGCCTTTAAAAAACTGTGCAAATGATTAAATTCAAGCAAAGGGGTCGTTGTCCTGCTGCATGAAATCATCCAAGTTTGAAATATTGAAAAGCAGGCTGCACGTAGAGGGGTGATAAAGCAGCGTACCTCCCAGGGGGAGATGCGATTGGGCCAATTGGGAGGCGTGTCACCGTCCCAGTGGATGACTAAGGCCTTCCAGGGGTCCATGCGCAGTCCCTGCATGTTAACGCCCCCCATGCCAGCATACATGCCTAGAGGGTTAACCCCTGCGGCTGGTGGCCTCTGCTGCAGCAACCCCTGCAGCGCTGCGCTCATCTGCGGCTGGCCCGGCCTGAACTGCCCCTGCAGCATCATCCCTTGCAGCGGCATGCTCCTGGGAGCCTGACCAACACACAGTCACCTTTTTCACAGTTTGCCTCAATGCCCCTTTTTCACCTCCTCGAGCCTGGTCTGATGAGCCAACCCCTGACATCTTCAGCGTTGCCAAAGGAGGGCATATCAGCGATGTGAACAGCACAGCAAGGCAAGCTACTGCCCGCTTGACCCCGCAACTTGCTTTGGTGGATATTGGCTTACATTTAAGCGTGTGGTCCCCAGGATGACGCAAGTGGACTTTGCAGTGCAGTGTGGCAAGGGAACGATACCGGCTGGAAGGGAGTTGACGCATGGGGGACGCCGGGCAGCGCGTGGGCAGCTCCAGGAAGCTGGCCAGGCAGGCGGCCGGGCTGGCCAATCAGCGATGCGAGGCCCGGGCGCACGCCGCCGGCCTGAGGCGTTCCCTGATTAGGCACGCCCCCCAGCCACTGCTGCGCCACAGACGCCACCGCCGATGGCAGCAGCTGCGGCGGCCGGTGCAGCGAGCCCGGCCGCTGCGCCGGCGCCGGGGCGGAAGCTTCCCCGGAAGCTGCCGGCGGCTGCGCCGCCTCAGCCGCGGCCGGCGGCTGCTGTGCGATGGCCTGCGCCGGCTGCGTTTGGCTGAGCTGCGCCGACTGCTGCGGAGCCTGCTGTGGCATAGACACCGCCGGCGACGCTGCCGACGGGGTTGCTTCTGCAGCAGTTGCTGCTGCTGCATCCTTCGGTTTCTCCTCGCTCTGCATCTGCGCTGCAAATGCTCCGCTGGCCGCCGCGGGTGTTGCTGCGGGTGCCGGTGCGCTCGGGGGCTGTGAAGGAGCGAGTGGCAGGGCCGGGGTGAGGGCCGGGGTGCTGCATGCGGTGGGGAGGGGCAATGATGCGTTCGAAAGGGTCGTTGATGCGCTTGGCAGAGGCGCGACAACTGCTGGCGAGCTCAGCACTGCTGGGGCTGAGCTGGCAGCGGAGGGTGTGGACACTGTCACTGTTGGCCCAGCAGATGCTGCCGGCTGCACAGGCAGCGTTTGAGTCGCTGGGGGTGAGATGACAGGTGACATCAGTGGTGTGCTTGCAGATGACGGCCCTGCATGAGCACCAGACAGCAGTCAGACGACCTCTTCCTGGATCAGAAAAGCACACCCTGAGCGCACGTATCAGTCATTCGTCGAGAAATCATCATGCGCACTAGTCAGAGTATACACATAGACTGGAAGCCCCATTTTGCTCTCTGATTGATCCTGCAGGTTGGTGAATGGTATTTACTACAAGGACAGACAAATGCGGCACACCCATGGCGCATAACCCGCATATTTAACTCATTGTTATTATCACACACTGCTCCTGCCAGACTCAAGGTGCGTCTGCAGACAAGCTGCAATTAAAGGCTGCCACATATCCTACCCCTTGATGGACTCGCCAGATCCATGCAAGACCCAATCCACCGTGGGCACGGTACTCAGCATTCATTCTGCCCTTGCAGCCAAGGCAAATAGCACGTAATTAATATGGCAGAGATGAGCGCACCAGTAGAGGCTGATGTCAGGGGTAGTGAAGACGGGGTCCAGGACGAGGGGAATATCCAGGGGAGATACGGCGCAAGGACCACCCCCGTAAACCAGCGGTAGCGCTTTGGCTGCAACATCGCTTCCGAGATGCTGCCATACATCGGCATCTTCACCGGAACGCCTGCCCACACAGGGCCAGCACTTCAACAAATCCGCCAGAGCAATGAATATTTCATCTCCATATTCACGCAGTCATCCCCTAAATGTCGGATTGCATGCCTGAAGCCAATGTTCAAATTTGGGCACAGAACTTTACTACGCACGCACGAGAACTTTTGGCAGCCAAACAATAGAGCAGGCGAAATCACTGCACGTGCGCCAGAGAGGAGAGGAAAACACGCCAAGTATGCAGAGTTCCGCATCCTGTAAAACCCTCGAGGGTGACTACAAGGGGAATAAGACACGCACCGGCGGGCCATGCGCGGCCGGCGGTTGCCTCGAACAGAGGCACTTGCAGCAGCGGGTGCGGCGGGCGATCATTGGCGGGCGGCCGGATGTACACGGCGCAGGCGGCCTGCAGCCATGTTTGTTTCAGCCAAGGGGCCGACTATTAGGGAAGCTCGGGAAGCTGACTTGGCATGGATACAGCATCGCCGACAAGGCAATGCGCCATATCCTGGTGAAATGACACCTAGCCAGTGGTATGTCCATGCAAACACACATATATATATATATATATCGTGCACGGAGTTGCAAGAAATCTCAAAAGATAACAGAATGTGCATTGCATGTCAGGCACAAGCTTGTCGAGCAAGACCCAAAACAATGTGGGGCCATTTGCTCATGGATTTTGCAACAGAAGATAAGAACAATGAATATCATGTTTGTCAAGCATGATGCTGTCAGGCAGGACTCACCAGGTCGCGGGGCCGCGTCCAGAACCGGATGGATTCGCCATCGTCCCCGGCCGCTCCGGCGCGCGCCTCCTCCTCCGCATCGGCAGCCGCCGCCCGGTCGCGCGCCGTCGCAGCCGCCGCCTCTTCAGTCTCCTAGACAGGAAACGCAATAATTCGAATCTCAAATTCGCAATAATCGGGTGACAACCGCCGTCTTCTTCATCTCCTATTCATACAAAATAGTGCTCCAAAATGCAAATTTGGCATTTGGTGTAAGCCGCCCCCTTCCCACCGGGCATCACGAGCTCTGCCCAAACACACTGCAATTGAGGTGCGGGGCCACTAGCTAGCTGCCTCGTCACCTGAACATCTCCAAGAGACCATGCGGCATACGCATAACACACATGCCAGGTCATGCGTGCTTAATGACTCATCAGAGGAGGTTGCGGCGGCCCAACAGATCCTACAACAGCTCAACATGTTTGTTTGAAGGCTCTTCTCAACAAATTGCCCTTACAGCCACCAGTATATTGCCTCCTCACAAAAAGGAGGCGTGTGGCGCACCCTGCGCGTCATGAGGGTGGTGGTGCCCTCGTTGAGAGCGTAGAAGTCAGTCTTTGTGCGCGTGCGCCGGCTGCGAGTATTCCTCGGCTCCTCTCCTTCGGCGACTGCGATGTTCACCAGAACTTAATTACCGAGGGTATGGAATGCAGGTGCTTCAAAGCGCTAGCCCTTCCTTCCTTGGCTTGAATGTGGATGAGAACTCCAGAATCTCAGCAAGTTTGGCATCAAGGGGAGACACGAGGTGCAGATGCTGATGCCTGCATGAGATAAATGTTCCTTCCTCCCATCACCAGGCAAGAAGAATCAGAGGGCGTTTTCTGATGCGAGGGGGCTGCAGCTGATCACCTGGCTCAGCAGCGGAGGAAGGACTCAACAGCGCTTGATCTGCGGAGGCGGCTGGGGCACTCTCGCCATTCTGCTGGATTCCCTGCACATGCCGAACATCAAGCCCCCGTCAAGAAAAATTCATCAACACGGAATCACAGCGACCCCGCGTGCTTCGAGAAAATAATGCTGTGCCCTTAACTCATTTCGTGGCTTGAATGACCCAGTGCCAGAAGGTCCAATTTTCAATGAAATTTGATAATTACGCCTTCCCAATATCGAATGGTACGCTTCACTACTGCGGAACTTATTAACACGTCACTATGCATGAACATAAGCACAAGTAGCTTCAAGGAACATGGAATGTTGTGCATTGTCTTCGTGACACACGCTTGGTCAAGCAGAAGAAACTGACTGCAACCCACCTGTTCGGCCTTCACAGGTGACTGCGCAGAGCCATCCACCTCCATTTTCACAGGGTCTCCTTCCTGTTTCACAGCGGCTGCTATGTCTGTATGCGCAGGCGTTCCCGCCTCAGCTTCGCCCGGCTTCTGCTCTGTGATTACGGCTGGCGCCAGCTCAAACAGCTTGGGCTTGGGCTGCCGGAATCCGTGCTGGAATGTGAAGTCGCTCCAATCGATCTCCTCTGCACAGCGCATGACAATCCCAACCTTGAGCTGTCATCGTTTTCCAGTCGTTTTGAACCATTCAATGCTTTTCCATACATCAAGCTCCAAAAGACTGCATCCGAAATATCGACAACGAAATGAGCTGACAAGAGCAACTCGTGCCCTATGCATGGCACGTCAATGCTTCCATGTAAGTATCCATGAAAGAGGCAGGCCAAAGTTTTAAGTGATGTGTATCAAACGACTTTCCTCTCTCAGCTTGCGCAGTAACAGGCCCCAACAGAAGTGCCACCACACTTGCAAGACCTGGTTTGATAGCTACCCATTGAAGGTAGGCAAAGAGCCCCATTTCTCATTTAAGGCACGGCTGGAAAGATGAGACTAGGGCATGGCAAGGCCGCACCTTCAGTGTTGCTGCTCAGGTTTGTGGCTTGCCCGGGCGGCTGGGGCTTTTCTAGCAGGAACCAGGTGACTAAGAGGCTGTCATCGTCGGAGCCTGCCTGCGCCATGTTGGCAAAGCGCCCCTGCCACACGGGCGCCTTCCAGTGACCCCTTGCAAACACCACCTGCGCAAAAATCGACTTTTACAAGTATTTTTAGAGTGGGAACCAGGTCAATTTTCAGCCTATGTGCATGATCGCTCGCATGGCTGCCTGACAGCTGTTACACTGGCAGTGACAGTAGTTTTTACCGCATAACCCCATCCTGCCCGTGTCATCACTCATTCTATGCACACATGGATGTCTTCAGCCAGAGTCACAGGCGCAGCCCTGCTTAAGCAAAGCTTTCCTGCAGATGGAGGATTGCAACATGGCTGCGAGGCTGTTAAATGGGAGCTCAACCGCATGCCAAACAGCCGCTCTGCCACATCACGGCTCCACCCTGGCACTGTGCATGCTATCAGCCAGGCCGGTCTCAGGGGTGTACCTCCTCGACGCGAGTCTTCTCGGCCGCTTCCCAGAACTTGGGCACGTCGGCCGGCTTGGCCTCGGGCGGCGGCCTCTGCCGGTGCACGTGCGCCGCATAGCCGGTCTTCAACCACACGCACTCGTGGCGCGGAGACGGCAGGTACGGCAGCTGCAAAAGAGTTGCAATGTTCTTAAGTTCCAGGTCGAAACGAGAGACCGCATGCACGGTGAGTCACGAAGAGAGCTTACCTGTCTGATTAATCCTGGTACGGCATCTGTGACGCAATAGCAGTCATAGTCATATGCCCGAAAGAGAGACCCCATGCACAAAGGGCAGGTGCTCACAAAAGCGGTGTTTGCTTAGTATCATCGTCAGAACATCAGACAGGGCATTGAGGCTTCTATTACTGGTACCATGGACTAAGCAGGCTACCAACGATGAGGGCAGCACCAGCAGATTTCAGGGGACTACAAATTTAGCACTGCCTGCCTCAGCTGACATTGAGCAAGCAGAATGAGGTGCTCGAGCAGACTGCAGGCACCAACAGCCCAAAGCCCCTTGAGACTGGCGTCTGCTGTTCAAGCTGCCATGCATCTGCCCAATCTTGAGCTATAAGAATGGGGTCGAGGTTGGCTTTGGCTCCCAGTGACAGAGGTTGTGCGTGAAGCATCTGTCAGGGGAATCTTTATCAAGGACTGGTACCTGCATGCGCTGGGTGGCGACGGCTGTCTGGAAGGCTTGGAAGCTGAGGATGCCCATGTCCTCTGTGCGCCTGCAGTGCACCGCCAGCTGGCACGCCACCACCGCCACCTGTACCAGTACAAATGATGTCCAGTCAAACTTGGCAATCACTTGCAAACCGGACCTTCACGGGCCGGAGATCGTACTGTTGCCAGAACGTTGCACAAAGCAGCCGCCATCCCCAATCGCATTGATTTACACGCTTGCTTTTGCAAGTGAGCTCTGCTGGCCGGGAAATTAAGGGAAACATGCATGCCCACAGTAAAGCAACACGCACATTTCTTTGTGCCAATCCGTGCTTTGCCTGACCTGCATGAGACATGATGTCCATCCCTTGAGTCAAAATGGGCAGAATCCAGGTCCTTGACGACTAAGTCAACGCAAGAGTGGGAAAAATTACTTGGTCATTGCTGTTTGGCTTATAAAGGTCACCTGGGAGATGTTTCGGCAGCCCTCTGACACTTGGCACAAAGAATATAGGGCTGAACTTTAATTTTGAAAGGGCCACACCTGTAAGATGGTGCGGCCCTTGACATCAAAACAGTTTCGAGCTTAGATCTTCAAATTTGAATTTGATGCGCACCTGGGAGATGGTGCGGCAGGCCTCGAGCTGCTCGCGGTACCAGCCGCGGCGGCGTCCCCAGCCGGTGCCCTTGAGCATGTCGTCGTAGATCAGATCCTCCACCAGCCACATCAGCCGAGCCAACTCCCATGCAGAACTAGCATGCGCCAGCCGACCCTGCACCGCCGCCCGCGCCTGCATACAGGCGCTCCCATGCATGAGCCAATGTGATAAGTTTGCACACCGGCAAGCATAGCTTGTCAACGGATGGGGCCACATGCTCTACGTATGACTCACTGCTGTGCATGCGCAGCAACTGCACAGAGGAATGCATGACAGCCATAATACGCGTACACCTTTGCGCTTGGCACTGTATGTGGACAAGATGACGTCACTATTGTCCAGTGTGCAATTAGTAATGCAAAGTGTGATACTTTCATTGCCAAAGGGTGCGACTGCATGCGCAGACTGCACTTCAGCGGAAGCAGCAGCGTCTGGGGATGTGAATAGAGCCTCCTAGATGAAATGCAGGTATTGTTAGAAGGTGAACAGTTCATCGTTGTTTCTAGAAGGCTCCTTCAAGGAGACCATTGGAGGAAAACATGCTGGCACAATGGGCTCCTGAAAGGAGATGGAGCAGCATGGAGCAAACACATCTCTCTTCAATGGTCTGCTTGGACAGGAGGGAGCAGAGACCTGAAGCCAGTCGAAGTCCTTCTCCCAGAAGCGTGCGCCTTTCAGCAGTTGCAGCAGCTGCTCGCGCAGTTGCACGGCGGCTGCCCCCAGGCGCTTGGCCACGCGGTACCCGTCCTCCGGCCGCCCGAGAGCCGCCACCGACGTTGCCACCGGCGCCTGCGCCTCAGCAGCATCCCCCGCCGCCTGCACATGAGATTCCCACTTTATGAGGCCCAGCGACTGCCGGTGGTGGGAGTGGCGCTGAGCCTGAAGTACTCCCCACATTGATGGTGTCGTTCCGCAACACCTCTTGTCCTTCGAGGCGAGTAGCAAACCCACAGTCCATCAGGCACGGACTTGCAACTAGAACAACGATGCAGGATGTGTCTCCTTGCAATGCCCGTGACGCCTGTGTTGCACACTGATGAGACGGGCGCAACTATGGTCTGCATGCGTCCGTTTCAGCCCTAGGTATGTAGCAGCTCCTCACATCACTCTACGAATCTGAAGCCCTAGAGAATATGAGGGGCACCTGTGTTGATGCCTAGCACAGCCTACAATTCTGCACATCGTCCTCACACTGGTGCATTTTCATAGCTGGCGCTGTCCCGTCTGCCTCAATATTTTCTATACATTCTAGACGACCAGATTCTCCATTTTGTTTAGGTCCTGCAGCACAGTTGAGGGGCATCTGCGCGGCCGGCGCGGTCATCTTTCGCCCCTATATCAAAGTCAGGCCCCCAAATCACTCTGCAAACCTGAAGCCCTAGAGTGCATGAGGGGCACCTGAGTATTGTGTGCTGCGAGCTCAAAGGCCTCGTGGATGATGTCGGCCAGGTCCTGCTCCGCATCGCTGCCAGACTCCAGCCACTCCACCAGCACCGGTAGTCTCTTGATATCATAGTAGCCCCACTCCCCACCGCCCGGACTCTCCACAAACAGCTGCGCACGCCCTGTGCGCCAGCAGAAAGTTGTTTGAAATCGGTCTGTGCAACTGCCCCCTTGACGCAGTTGCAATGCACCCTCTGTTCACACCACAGCACCCGAACAAAAATGCAATCTGACGGGTAGTGGCAAAGAGCATGGCCAGTTGACACATTGTTGCTTGCCCGGAACCAGCTGCGCGCGCATTGTGCGACTCGCACGACAGCGTCGGGCACAGGCAAAGCCTATGCTCTGAGGCATGCATGCATGTGGAACTGCTGCAAGATGCTGAACGATATGTTTGCCTGTCTGACCTTACAGATCTAACAAAAACCTCTTTAAGGTTCTAGAATTTACCAAAAAAAAACAACGCCATATCCCGAGTCGTCCAAATGCTGGCCGCCGGCCGTTTGAAGAACTTCAGACTGAGGGGCACCAAGCGCGTGCAAGCCAAAAAGGTTCACACTGGGGACGCAAATCTATGCGAGAGGCACCGCACCTGCGTCTGCGCCGAGGCGGAAGTAGAGGGCTCCGGTCGAGTCGGCGCCAATGGGCGACCCGCGCGGCAGCGGAGCATCCTCCTCATCGGGAGACATCTCCGCTATGTAGCTGCGCACACACAATCACGCACCCCCTGTCAGTCTCGATGTTCCGTGAGTCTACATGTGGTCCCTGTTGGTTATCCCACCCGCTCGGGCTCGGCGTGCCTTCTCATGTGAGAGGAGAAGGCACAAATCTCCCTCAGGCTCAGTGTTAAATCAGATGGTGTGGTAAGTTGCACACACTTCCCTGGGCTGTGCTACAAAGCCATCTTTCCATCACCGGCACCATTTCCGGCACCAACACCATCGCTCAACAAAATAAAGGAGGCATGCCTGGTGAGGGGCTCACGTGCAAATGACTCTTGTACCGTCGGCCGCATGCAGCATGATCAAGCCTACAAGATAGACGGATTGACAACCGTTTGGCCATTCGAATCCTTTCATGGCTGCTAGCACCGCATGTGAGGGCCGCAAGACATGGAACGGCCTGGGATTATCTCACTTGCGCATGACCTCGGTGTCGGCGGCCGCATGGATGAGAGCTTCCAGCAGGGCAAGGCGGTGCGCGGCCGACAGGTCCCAGTAGTCGTCCTGCCGCAGCGCCGCCAGCGCATCACCGGCATCGGCGCCCAGCATCGGCGAGGGGTGGTCCTCCAGAAAGTGGCGGACCAACTCTGTCCACGTTACCCCCAGAAGCGGCCTGCATGAGGCGTTCACCAAGGCTGCATGTCATGATCCAAAATCCTATGCAATTTTCTTAATGCATCTCCTGTGCCCTTCAGTCAAACACTGTTGTATGCAGCCACCTGCAGGGCAAGTGTCGAGACACATCTTGTACGGCTTTCCCATACTCAGTTGTCTGCATTGCAGACGCCTGCTCTTAATTCAGGAGGATGCAGCCTGCCCTTGCCTTCCTTCTCCCATCAAGAAGAGAGAAAATCCTTTGGATCAATGCTCAGATGAACAAAGAATGCCTCGGCCAAGGCCAGCACTTCCTGCAAATGTTCCTGAGTCCCAGAGAAAGAGGTCCTTCTGCTGTGCAACGCCTTTGAGAAATGGAATTAAGGATGTTTTTCCTAAGGGTAGATGCCTCACAAAATTTGCAAAGCTGTAAGCCCACCACCAGTTTAAGGGATATTGCCCTACAGTGAGTGGGTATTCGGGCCTACGGCGCACCTGTAGGCTTCCTGCGGGCCGAGGTCCGCGGCTGACCCGTAGCCGGCCAGCGTGGGCGCCTCCTGGATCTCCTCGTCCAGTCCCTCCATCAGTCTCAGCAGCGCGCAGTGTACGTCCTTCAGGAGCGGCCCCTGCCCATGCGCGCCCCAGCCGGGACCATCCGTCTCACCTGCACCCCAATTTGATTACATCAGTTTAAAATGGGTGGATGTGATCAAGCTTGTAATCTACTATAGAAGGCACGGCAGAGGCACATTGACTGGCATCAATGTGTTCATGAGGTCTAGCAGGAAGATCGCTTCCGCCACACAGCCCTGTACAAGGCATTGCGAAATATGCCGCATGGGAGCCATGGCTGGCTTGTGCAGGGCTGTGGGGTGGAAGCGAGCCTGCTGCCAGAGCTCTACAGCTGCATGCTAAAGTAAAGAGAGGCTATGCAAAGGCTACTCAAGGAAGCAAAGCGACAAGACAAAGAACGCAGTATCCAAGTCTCCTGTTGCCAGGTGTTGAAGACGGCATGAGGTCAGGGCTGCCCACCTCCAGCTGACACACTCAGCATGCCGGCGCCGGCCGACGGCGGCCGCAACGGCGGCTCCGCAGCTGTCGCAGCCCCGTTCATATTCACCGCCAGATCTGGCAACTCCGGGAAGGCCTGATTTGGCACAGGTGCTTGATTTGGCGCGGCCTCGGCGCCGCTGCTAGGACCCAGCGGGAAGGTGACGTCGGAGGGTGCCGCGTCGCGGAATGCCATTTCCAGGCGCGCTAGGGGGAAGGGCGGCAGCCGTAGCAGCGCGCGGTAGGTGCTGCAGAAGTCCCAGGCCATGAGTATGCCCGGCAGCAGCGGCTGCGCTGCCAGAAAATCCGTGGCCGGCTGCGGCCGCCGCTTCGGGTCCGCCGGCCGCGCGTGCGTCAGCCGCTTGCGCAGGCGCCGACCTGGGAAACCGGGCGCAGATCAATTTAATAGCAACTCTGCAGTATCTTGCCACCGGTGAGGCTGCTAGCTTCCATGCAGTTTCTGACAAGTTTCTTCATGGGCAGGAAGATTCAGGCTAGAGTTTCAGTGGCAAAGGATGTTTGCTTGAACACAAGCAATGCAGCACATTTGACAAAACGGGGCGCTTTACTGGTGTCATCCACATCCCTTCCCGGCCCTAGATTAAACACCTCTTCACTGATATAGGCCGCAGAAAAGGACATGCTCAACCACGTGCTGGCAACAGGCATGCGCCCTCGGCAGCATGCACAGCCTCCAGTCGCGCTCTGAGTTCCCACGGTGGCTGCAGCACGTAGGTTGATTTCCCCGGTAGCTTACACTGGAGCTTGCTCAGGGCATGTCAAACGCTCACGCAGAGGCTCATCAGGTGCAGCATGCAAGGGCCAAATCAGGCACTGACACCGTCTGCAAATCAGGCCTCGCCGGCGTTGCCAGATCTGGTGGTAAATTTGAACGGGGCCGCAACTGCTGCGCGCGCACCTGGGCGGGTGACGGACTCGATGGGGATCCCTGCCGCATCTGCCAGGGTGCGCAGGAGCCCGCATTTGGGCGCGTGGTGCCCCAGTAAGGGGGCGAGCTGTGCGACTAGGAAAGCTGAGTCAGCGCGCAGGTCGGCCTCTCGCATGGAACCCTCGTCGACGACCCCCCAGTAGGGGTCGAAGCCGTCCTCCTCCTCGCTGTCCCACTCGCGGTTGCCATAGTCCGGCGACAACACCTGCGCCCATGTGCCGCCAGCTCAGCGCATGCATGTGGCCAGAGTAGGCTTGGGTTTGCCAATAACAATTAATATATGCTCGCTTGCACTCCTGTCTTCTGCGCCACCATTCAAGCGTCGATGCACTCGTCATAAAATGTGCATGCAAGAAGCACCATTTCAGTAGGTTCCTAAATTTCCTCCGGTTTTTCTTGTAAGCAGGTGGGTAAAATCCAAAAGATGCCCTCCCAAAGCCCCCAAGCTCAAATAAGCCTGTAGAGAATCCTTCGCTCCTCACCCGCAATGCCAGCACTCCCAGGAGAGGAGTCAAGACTACCTTACAGGTTCAGGTGTCTTTCCAGAGGTATGTAGAGAGGTCAGGGGCGCACATGGGGCAATGCAGCCTCGTACGAGATGGAGGGGTGGTCGAACATGACGGCTGCGCACCGCCATGCCAGCTGCGCTCGCTGCAGCGTCGGTGCAAATGTTGAAACGTACTCCTCTGCAGGCGCCATCAACCTGCCCAGCAGGTGAAAGAGCTTACCCTGTTTGCTCTGGATCAGAAACAGGATGATCCAGCAACTGCAGAGCTGCTACGTGTAATTCTGGATGTGGGCTTTGTCTGGGGCCCCCAGAAATGCTCTGGCATGGCTGCCAAACTGCCTCCAGGCCATTGGGATAAGAGCACTGCTGCACAAATGCCCATTCTGCAGCAATTAGCCTCAACTTTGTGTGGCTTGTCTGAGATTCCATGCCCATGCAAAGAATGCTGCATCAATGAGGACATCTCTGGCAGGCATGCGGAGGTAATTCTGCATGCATGACTCGGTCGTCTCATTTCACAGTAGCACTGGGTTTCCCTGCGTGCTCACCGGTACCAGGCGCCGTCGGAGATGATCCAGATGGACCCCGGGGCGGAGTGGTCGACGACATAATCGCGCACAGCCGGCACGCGCACGCGCAGCCGCGCAATCGCGCGCGCCTCCTCCACCGCCACAGCCGCCGCCCGGTGCTCCAGCAGGACCCCCCTCGCGCGCAGCGTCAACCCCTCCACGCTGCCTGCAACGCACGGTGACTCATGATGACTCGGGGTTTGTCGTGTTTCACCCTCCATATGACATGCATGCTCCAGCTGGCCGAGAGTGGCCAACAAAGCCCTTCAGCTCTGAAAACCTCACAGTGACTTCTTGTAACACGGCGATGACTCCTATGAGTGCTGTGTGCTCCCTCCCTATGACAGAGCCTCCAAAGAGACTGTCCGTAACTCGAAATGACGTACCCCTTGCGGTCTGCATGCGGCATGACGCATGCTGACTCGGTGCTGACTCATGATCTCTCGTGTGCTCTCTCCGTGTGACATGCATGCCCTGGCCCCTTGGTGGCCGGCATTGCAGAACAAATGCCTAATTCCAGGAAGCCTAAGTGCCTCGAAAGAGAATTCTGATTCGCAGTGACTCACTCTCTGCCGTGCGCTCCCTCCATTATGACAGACTTCCTGAAGAGACTTCTGGTGAGTCTCGTATATTGCCACATGCTCCAAAGGGAAATTTTGCTTCTGAACATGGCCCACCAGGATGGGCATGGGCTGATGTGCTGTGACATGCAGACCCCGGCTCTTGGATAATACTTGGGAACAAGCTTGGGCTCTTGGAGGCTGTACAGCAGATCCGGAAAGGGCCACCTGGTTGGGCAGGGTAGCAGGGTGTGCTGCCGCGGAGGCGCTGTGCATGCATCATTGCTGCACCGGAGTTCTGGCAAATTCAGGCCACATGCATGCCATGCATGTAAGAGGAGGAGGATGCCTGGCGCAGTGGCCGCACCGTTTTCCAGCTGTTCAAGGCCGGCAAGGAGCTCGGAGCCGTCGCTCTGCAGCACATACAGCGAGAAGCCATCCAGCAGTCGCAATGGCAGGGCTGCCTCCCCAGCAGCTCCGCCAGGGACTGTCAGATTCACAGCGCCTGCCACGGAACGCTCCTCGATATATCCATCCTGTGTCACAGGCTCAGGACGTCAACGTTGGGCTTCACCTCTGCCAGTGATCCTATAGTGCACACCATTTCTCAGATCAGGGATGGCCCGGCACAACAGCAATCTGGAGGCAGTCTTTTGCGAGCAACAACCATCCCTGAAGAGCTACGTGAATGATTGCGTGTGCCAAATAGACAGAACTCTGACTGTGCCCCAAGTTGATCTCCCAGCTGTTCTGCACCTCAAGATTGCCCTCCTCCGGCCGATACAGAGGCTCAGGAGTCCCAGCACTCTAGGTGGCGTCATAATGATCGAAATCATAGAGGAACGAATGGTCAAAGTGATCCCGGAGTCGTCCCGGCCTGCTCAATGCGCCTTGGGCATATGTAGATGGGCCACGAGGACGCCCAACTCGGCACGAGGGCACGGCTTGTAGGTCACCAGTGCTTGATTTGCATCACATTAATGGTGTTTGGTCGTGTGAAAAGCTGGAAAGCACGTTGAAGTCGCCAGTGACCGTCGTGGATGTCGTCCTGGCAGGTCGATGGATTGCCTGAGGCTAAGATATATTGGGGGCCGTGTGTTCTAGACAACGGGAGTCCAACTGCTTACCGATGGGGGTGCTTTGGAATCCTTGAGAGTCCTCTTTCTGGACCCTCCAAAGCCCTTCTTCATGCTTGAGACACTCCCCGATGGACGCAACGCCCTGACAAAAACCGCTACTTTGTTGTTTGATGACAGAGGTTGTTGCGGCGCTGCGCTTCGGTTGGGGTGGTACGGGTGGGGTCATCCATCTTCGTAAAGACAGCTGAGCATTTTTTTAAACGTCGATGAGCCGTCCAATGCCCAATAAATCCGTCTCCTTTGAGCAGGTGACTCCACAGAACCCTACAGCTTATGGCAGACCCCTGAGGGTTCACCCTGTAATTACCGATCATTGCTCACGAGGGGGCACGTATTGCCTCGTGCCGCAGAGCCACAGTCCGGACTGATCCCAGCACTAACCGTCAGCAGGCGTCGTACATCGTCCGACACAGCGATCTCCGCAGGTCAGAGAAGATCAGCAGACAGGTGAGGACCTGTTCAAAGTCATGCTTGGCTTCGGTCCTCCACAAAAGGTGTCACGTGTCGGCGTGCTACAATCGTTTCTGCGCACAGCGTCCAGAAAGCAAGTCCTGGAGCTTGGAAAGATGTCTTTCAAACATTCCTGCTGCCTAGATGGTTGGATATTATTGTGGGCTATGCCCGCCGATACGTCTGCATCGCAGGGGAAGTGTGCACGGGTACTAGCCTTTCGCTGGTAGTCTGTAGGCTTCAAAGCGCTTTACGAGGTCTTTCAGGGCCCCAGCCTTAAATAAGAAAGCAAATGCATGTTTCTTAAGGCAATTATACAGCATGGTTAATCCGATCACAGCCTTCACCGAAGCCGCTGAAGCCATGGGGCATGCACTCCAGCCGGGTCGGATCTATGAGAAACCAGAGTGAGACACTGATCAATGGGTCCCGTGGACGCAAAACAGCCAAGGTGATTAGACTTGCACCGTCTGGTCTGCAGGATGGCGGCTTCACAGGTAGTGGCTGCGATCTGCATGATGCTCATGGCGTCAGCTTTGCCCGCCCGTGCTGCGAATAATGCCGTGATCCAGTGGCAGGACGCTGTGGAGCAGGTGGTGCGGAACTACAACATCAGCAACCAGATCAGCGCCAAGTTTTATGCTCTCACCAACATTGCTCAGTACCAGGTAAGCACCCTCTTTAAAAGCTTGAGGTCGACTCCCTTTCCAGAACACCAAAGTCACCTGTCCTTGTACATATTGTGAAAGTGGGGACCCTACATGCTGGCAATCTCAAGGCTGATAGCTTATGTCTGCTTGCAAAAACGCAGGCGTTGCTTGCAAACAAGGCACAGGACAACAAGATCAATGACACAGCCGTCACTGGTGCGAGACTGAGCGTGCATCTTTCTGTGTGCCTCTCTAATGCTGTTGTGAATCCTGCACAGGATGTGCAATGCTATTCTGCTGGGTGTGCAAGGAGCTGACTCTTGACTGTGTGAATTGCGGTGTTGCAGCGTTTGCAGCCCACTACATTCTCAGCTACTACTGGCCGTACAAGTAAGCCCTTCTTAATTGCACTGTGACCTGTATTGCACTGGCTGACCTCCTCAAACCACTGTACCCAGGAGAATCGCATCAGGTTATTGCAGTTCTCATCAGGCATGTTTGGGAGACCAGGCAGCTCTTGCTATTTACTTTGTGTGCGCATTAAGGAAGTAGAACATGCCCTGAAGCCTGCATGCAAATGATGCCGATTCCTGAAGCATACTTTGCAAGCGTAGGCAGAATGTGTTTGACGGCATCATTGCCAAGCAGCTGGCTGGTCTGCCGGCCTCTGAGAAGCTGGCTGCGCGCTCTCTCGCCCAGCCATACGCCATCAAACTCATCGTCAGCAGGTATTCCCCTCCGCCATGATGCACAGAATGGAGAGATTCGACACATGTGTTACTGGACATACCAACATCCTACATCTTTAGGGGGCGGAAAGTTGTTGATATTTAAGAATGTCTCTTCGCCTGCACCAAGGTGTGGCAATGTGCACAGTCTTGCAGAATCTGCAATGCAAACAAAAGTCAGATTTGGAGCACCCTAGTGCAGATCCTGCATCAGGCAGAGTGCAGTCCCGTGCATGGCACATGACATCAGCGCACATTGAAAGTTATGGCAGCAAGTGCAAGTTTGAGGTGGCTTGGTTAGTGCTGCACCAAAGTCCCAGCGTCAGACTTCAGGCCAGTGCTACAGCATGCTCTGGCAATGTGGAGCAAGACGAGTCTGGCATGCGCAAATTAGTGAGCAGGAGAATGCATGTGTCTGATTTTACTCTGCAAATGCTGCTTGCAGGGTGAATGACAGCACGCAGCAGTGGGCAGACTTCAAGCCGGCATCGGCAGAGAATGGCCCGACAGGCGCATATGCGTTCACGCCAAACCAGACCTTTGTGTTGTACCCCCAGCTCGCCAATGCAACCACCCTTGCAACCCCCAACGCCAACTCGCCCCCTTCCCAGCAGGCCGGCGCTGCTGTGAGTGCTGGATCCCTTTTTGGCCTTTAAATTTGTAAGTCAAAGTCTAAGATGATGGAAAGGCCGTATGCCTTGTAGACTTTATCTCTACATGCACAGTATGTCATGTGCACCCTCTGAGTCTCCTTGGTGACACTCTGAGTGCTCTTAGAGATAGCTCTGAGTCCATATAAGAGTGCACTGAGAGGAAGATAGGGAGCACTTACTGCGGACGTTCTGTCAGATTGTCTTACCATGCATGCCGGCATGTATTGAATGTGTCACACACAAGAAAGGAATGTTCTTTTGCGTGAGACCAAGTGCTGAGTGGTCTGTTGTGTCTGTGGTGCAGTTTGCACAGTACTCCAACGCGGACACTCTGACAGTCGGACCCGCTCAGGTATGATCAATATGCCATCTCGCACTGCACTATTGATCACAATAACTATACCTTTGGGCGTGCGAAGTAGTGCCACATGCCTTGAAAATTTGCTGAATTTGCTTGCCCCAAAAAGCGCAGACAAATGTGTGCAAGACGGTATCTTCTTCTGAACAAGACACCCAAGTGCTGATGGGGCTAGTTTGCATGGCTGCAGACCTTCTTCTCCACAAAGCTGACCCAGTACAAGCCGCTCGATCTGAGCTCTGCCGAGTATGCGAACGATTTCAACACCACTGCGACACTTGGCAGCAAGAACAGCACAGCCCGCAAAGAGTATGACACCGAGACTGCCTGGTTCTGGGCTGATCTGGATGGTAAGATCCTTATATTACCCCTGACTTTATTGCATCAGCTTTGATATCCTGAAAACGCATTATTTTAGCATGCATGCATACCTACCTTGCCAAGAAGGAAGCACTTGGAGTGAAGATGCCAGAATCCTGTGGCCCCACTACCTCCATGCACATGTCCAGTGATGAGCCTAATACACATTCGTGCCTTCCTGTTATGTGCAATGATGATGGTAAATACGCACTTGCCAAGTTTTGTACCCTTACAGCCAAGAGCACAGGGTGTACCAATATCTTCCCCTAACATGCAGGGGTGATTTGGTGTATTTTGTGTCGTGCAGGGACCTCGACAGTCAACGGCCATTACTACACCATTGCTAAGAGCCTGCTGCCCAACGATACATCCTTGCTGGACACCGCCGAGCTGTTTGCGCGCTTGGGGTCTGCCCAGTTTGACTCAAACATTGTCGGGTGGTACATCAAGTTCTACTACCTCTTCTGGCGCCCAGTCACCGCCATCCGGTGCGCTGGATCTCCTGTCACCTGCAAGATGACCCACCAGCCTTCAACCTACTCATTTCCTACTATGTTGTGCGAATTTGCTTCTTGCTTCAACTCTCAAGGTCGGGGGGAAAGGGGATACAGTAATAGCAGAGCTCAAGTGACAGTGAGGCATACACTTCAGCCGGTGATACTTTTTTCTGTTGTGCTTCTGGGCTGGAGGCGCCTTGAATGTTTTCACATGTTCAACTTTACATCGTGAGGCAGCCCTTGAAACTTCCTTGGCGCACGCACTTCACAGTATGTCTTCCATCCCTTCATTTGACTTATCCCATGCGGGCTGATGCATTTGCCACAGGCGGGGGGACGCAAAGCACCCTGCCGACCCAACATGGACGCCACTGCTAAGCACCCCAGCACACCCCGAGTACCCTTCCACCCACACTGTCACCGCTGCTGCATCAGGCCAAGTGCTCGCCAGGTCAGCTTTTCTGCAGGCCATCCCCATGCAATATTTTCTTATTAGGGACTCTAGAGGACCTTGATGATGTAGAGCTTTTTCTGTATTTGCATTGCATACAAGGAGAGCATATTTTGTCCGGCCCAAGTCTAGCTCACTGTAGCTGGCGGGCCAGCTTCACGCTGAAATAATCCACAGCGCATGTCACTGCCACGTGCACTTATTGCAGTAGCTTTTCCCCAGCACTCAACTTGCATCTGCATGGTTGTAATCCTTGCAAGGGTGGTGAAGTGTCATGCGCGCACATGCAGGTGGTTCAAGAGCGACAACGTGACCTTCACGGTTGGCAGCGAGTATGCACCCAAGAAGTTGGCGCCTCGCACCTACAGCTCCTTCTCTGAGGCCTCACAAGAGGTTGGCTGGTCAAGGTATGCTCTCATTGACTCTTGCTACCTCGGCACTTTCGTCTGAATGAGTCTGGTGCATGCGAGTCTGCATGTGGGTTCTTGGCTTCTCTGTCGAGGGTGCATGGGTTCCTCCAGTTTATCGCTGTACACGGAGAAGATGGAAAGGCGCAAGAGCTGGATGTAAAGGGGCTGTCTTACCTCGCTCACGTATAGGCTTGAATGATATCGTGCTGATTAGGCTTCAAATGAGGGCGTAGAGCCAGCTCTTCGATGGTATTTTGTGTCAGCTCATTTTGGAAGGGTGGAAGTTATTCTGCCCATGTCCTCTCTTTCAATACTCGGATGACTGCGGTGCCCCTTTGCCAGTGCCAAGTTTGACTTTCACACATGTCTGCTATTCAGGTTGAAGTAGGTGACCCCACCTGGAGGTCATCTGCTTACTAACGGCCAGAGAGTTGAAGCCTTGTGTGCTGCTTGTCAGGATCTACGGAGGCATCCACTTCCCCAAGTCTGGCCCAGACGGTGCAGGTGTTGGCACCAAGGTGAGCTCCTGCCAGTGGATGCCGGCACTGGCAGATGCTGCAATTATGCAATCTTGCAACATGAATTCGCAGCGCCTGTTCCCAGGCTGCAAGTTTGAGGTGAATCATCTGATGCTAAAAGGAAACCATGGTGCATTGCCTCACTGCTGTGTGTTCTTGGACAGGTGGGCGACACGGTCTCTGACAACTTCCCTGCAGCGGTCGACTCCATCTTTGGCACCAACTATGCTGCCACCCGTGCAGCAAACAGCGGCAGTACCAGCCCCAGTCCAAAGGCTGCCACCGGCCGCCGCCTGTTTGCCTGAGTCACAGGCCGCCAACTCGTGGTCGCCCCACAGGAATCTTTTGATAAACTCCCATTGTATTGCATCTCGTAATAAACTATGTACCCCATCTACAAGTCGCATAGCTAGAGCTGTCATGAGTGCTTCTGACGGCCCAAGAGGCCACAAATTGTGTCCTGTTTTGACGAGTGCATTCCTGCTGATACTGCTTGACGCCATGACCTTCACATTGGTTTGTGCAAACTTTGACAAACATTGAATATTTCTTTGGGGAAGTACTTCTGTTGCGGCCCGTCACGGTAATCAGCCTAGACCTTATGAACGATCCTAAATCTTAGAGTTTGCTTGATTGTATTTTCTCCTGTGATCTGTTATCAAATCTTGTAGCAGCACTGCAGAGTTCTTGTTGCCATGTTGCTATCAAAGCAGATAAACTTTTCTTTTGACCTGGCCTGGGCCTGGCCTTTTCGGCGAAGTCTGTCCTGCCCTTGAAAACCATCCTTAATCATTGTAACAAGGTCAAAGTAACTTCTAAGCGACCTAGAACACCATCTCAGCTTAAAGTTAGCTGTTGCTTTCAATGCCAGCCCTATAGGGCTCTCATCTGTTGCACACCAATTTGGAATTCCATACCTCACCATTTCACCAACAAAAAATTGATCTCACGCTGCATGTTTGCTATCGACACAACAAAACGATTTTCAGCGATGCTGAACGTTTGCTAGTCCCAGAAGGACGCTGGCAAGCTATTAGTCCTCCTGGTGAACGGAAGGATATTGTGATCTGCTCACAGAAGTTGATGGCTCATACCTCTCGAGCGGAACCACCAGAGCGTGATCCGTTGCTAGACGTAGAAAGCGGCCAACTTCCGCAGGAAATATCTCCATCTCAGTATCAGGACAAAGAGGCAGAATCGTCGTGGTCCTTGGCCTGCATCTGGGCTGAAATCAGCTGATATTCACAGTGCGTTATTCCTTACTCCTTGCGATACTATTGCTAGTGCAATCACATAAACGCATTGCAACAACCATGCAACTGAAATGTCGCTCCTTCCCTGGTATTGTGCTGTCGGTACTCATTGCGCTCTGGCTAGTCGTGCTGAGTAGGACGGCAAAAGATGCTTACTATCTATTGACCGGCGCAGGTATATCCTACCCGTGGTTGGCGCCAATATACTTCTGATTATTGGTCTTGCAGCGCTCTTCCTATATCTCAGGGCGCACAAGTGACAGCAAACACCTCAGCTTCACATCAGCTGCTTCCCTACTCTCAAGGGCAAACTGCAGCACCTACCATCAGCATCAGACCCTGTTCATGACGCTTGAGGCCTCTACTGTCGATCTTGACAGCGGCAAAAGCTGACACTGCAGGCTGTGTTGAGGTCGGGTATACAAGTCAAAGACCTTAGAAGGTCTCACCTAGACAAAGGCAGAGAGGAATATGTCAGATCCCAGAGCAGATCCAGTGGCTCGGCGTACCAGGAGCACAGCTAGAGCAGCAGGCAGCACACCAATCGCAGCTAGCAACAAAATGGATGCAGCAGTGCAGACTTCTCTGCCAGGAGACAGACAGCCACCAAGTCCAAACCCCCCTCTCTCGCCAGCTCCAGGTGAGCTTCATACATATAGGGAATAATTCATAGCAGAACTTATGAAATCCAAGCAACTTTGTGTAGATGTCTCCCGGCGCGAAGTCAGACTGCACTGCTGTCTTGACGCAGGTAGACAGTATGCACCAGGGCGGATCCCCATCAGAGCAGATGAGAGCAACTACACGCCGCTCGCCCAGACTGTGCCAGCATCTGAGCGGCAGCAGGCAGTCAGGCAGGCAGCGTCCTCCAGTGTCTCAGCTGTGGACAGAATGATGCAGGCACTGCCAAGAAGGTGCTGACATGAGTTGATACCATTGACTTCGTTGTTTCCAGATTTCTTCTCAAGCTGCCAAGGATTTAATGCAGTTTATGAGGCATTCTTGAGTTCGAGTCTTGGACGTGGCGTGCCTCGGTGCAGCATGTATGCTTGTTAGTCATTGTTATGCAGGTATGGACCGGCAGTGCCGTACACAGACACGCAACTCTGGCAGATGGCTGCAAAAACGCTGGCCGCAATTGCAGCCATGTGGATGATCGCCATCTTGGCCGGAAGCTTCTTGCACTCAGGCAAGATCCTCTCTGCCTTCTTGGTGGCTCACGGAGCCAACAGTGCACAACCCAATGCCGTTGGATGCCCCTCTCTGCCATGTCACGACAGGCAACATGTGCATTATGGCACATCGGCGGTAGTGACCAAAGAATAGCAAGAGAGCTACTTACTAATGATCTGGGGTGGAGATCCCACGTTCTGCAAACGGCAGACCAGACCAGACTGCAGTGTTACACAAGCAATGCTTATTAGTATGCCCAATACTACAGAGTGCAATGCTGCGGGGGTCCAGTCGGTTGTAGGCTGCCCAAGTCTAAATTCAAATACAGAAACTGGTTTGGGGATTCAAAGCGACAGCCACCTCACGAAGGAATGAAGAATTGATTTAGAGATCCATAAAACTTGCTACAAGGTCCATGTGCGTACCACTCTGGTTCTTCAGCTCTATGGCTCCATTCAAGCACAAAATTGACATTTGCATGCTGGTGCAGAGGTGTACCACAGCATAAAGAACAGGGCAATATACAATTGCTCATTCTTGTGCTCTACCTCTGCACATAATTGAGCATTGCATGCTGGCGCAGAGGTGTACCACAGCATGGAGACCAAGGCGTTGAAGGCACGGCTGCCGCTGCTGTGGTTTGATCGGCTGCTTCGCCGCCACGGGCCGCTGCTGCCGCTGCCCGTATTTGCTATACGGATCGCCACGGACGTCGCGGCTCTGGTCAGCTCTGGGCAGAGACTGGAGAGCCCCCAGGGCAGCCGCCTGCGCCACCACTTGGCAGAGGCCGGGGTTGTCTATGTCGGCATCACCCTTGTGCGCATGTTTGTGTACGGCCTCCACTGCGCAGGTGCGCCCAGTTGCCGGCACATCACAGAGGAATTCGTGAGAGCGAAGTACTGTTTTCAAGTTTATTGTGACAAGCCGAAGTGAGCCAGAGTTGCGCTGGCCAAGCTGGTTCGTGATTGGTAAGGTTGAATCATGAGCCAGAACTGAAAGGAGCGTGGATCTGGCTTACATCCAACAGAGATTTTTGCACCATGTGAGTTCCAACCATGAAATATCTTTAAAGTTGACAAGAACCTGATTGGCCACGCCTCTTTTTCATACAGCAGAGAGCTCGAGTGCAAGGTCGACAATGTTCAATGCTGGACGCAGGCGTGTACCGGCTGCTGTCCAGGGCGGGCGCAGTGTCTGCGGTGCCCATCCAGCTGATGTCCGATCACGTTTTCCTGGGAGCGTCAGTGGTAGCCATTCTGTCTGCGGAGCTGGTGCTGCTGCGGTGCAGTCTGCGCCAGCCACACTGCCCCATCCATGTCAAGACCATGGCCCGCACAGGTCAGACCTCTTTCTCTCTCTCTCCTCTGCAGATGCTTCCGTGAATGATGAGAGTGCCATGCAACCTGTAGTCTGCGTTTGGCAGCTGGTGACATGGCTATTGCCAGATCTCTCGCTGCTTAATCTTCTGTCGATTCAGACGGTAACATGCGGACGTGATCTGCACTCGTGTCAAATTCCCATGCCGAAAACAATTTGGACAGACCGGAGTTGCTTGTCACTGGGACTTATTAGTTAGGAATATGAAGCTGACGACTGCGAGTGTGTGTGCGAGCAGGGCTCACAGCTGCAGTGGCACTGCTTGCACTCACATGTGGCGACATGCACTTCACTGCGAGGTTCTTCCACGAACGGACAGAGACTTTCCTGGGAGCCGTGCTGGGGCTGCTGGCCTTCCAGATTCCCATCACCTGGTGGCTGCTCTATGGGTTCACAGTGGCTTGAGTGACTGGGGGGTCCAGGGGTCGATACAGGCATGGCATTGAACAGCGCATGCGCATTCATGACTGCATCAATGAGCTGCATCTTTTTGCGATCATGCCATGTAATCACAGTGTTCAAGAAAGATTATGACACATGGAATTCGCCACAGAAGGTGCATGCAAATAGCATGGTATATTCTCTTCCATGACATATGCACACTGTGCACGGCCACTGCCACTGCCAGTAGCAGGTACACAAACTTCTTCAGCATCTATAAGATACCATCCCTTGCTTTAGTGCAGAGAAAAAAAATCCATGATGCCACACAAACAACATCTCATGCTCACGCAATAACAAGCCATGCATGCAGAGCCGCTGCCGGCCATCCCGTCTTGATGCCATCTAGATCTACCTATCGTACAACACAACGATCTCACACATAAAGAGGGAGCACATTGCCCATCACATCTCTCAAATCTCCTCGAGAAGACTGCGCCTCAAGGAAACTGCGCAGGCGGTCCTCAAGACGCCTGCAGGCGTTGCTCTTCGGCGCTGCAACACACTGGCCCCCAACAAGAGGACGGTCCTAGTATACATCAGGCGGTCGCTGGCCATTGTCAAAGCCGCGGCCGGTCTCTGTCGCCTGACGGAGGTGCATGGAGAGGGAGTAGTTGGAAAGCTCCAGCGTGCGAACTTTCTGCTCATACTGCGCCAGTGCAGAGCGCAGACTCGCCAGCTCAGCGTCCTTTGCGCCACACGCCTCCTGCGTCAGTAATGCCTACCGTTCAGCGCACATGATCAGGCCACGCAAGGCTTCATACTCTTGCAGTCAAACTACCGCAAGCAATGACACAATGACAAGGTTTAGGCTTGCTGATCAGAAGCCAGAGTGGGGGTGATTGCAATGCAGGAGGTATTGGAAACAGATGCCGGTCAGTCGTCACAGCCTGAGAAGCTGCGCTACCTGCATGCGCGAGTTCTGGATGGCCACTGCTCGCTTCAGGATGTGGTTGTCCCGGGACAGCTCGTTCAGGTGGTTGCGCAGGGCAGCCACATCTGGTGCATCCTGCTCGACAGAAAGGCCGTCTCAGTACGCCACACCACCACACAAATCCGCTACACAATGTCTAATATAATTAAACAGGCATTACAGTCCACGCCCCCGGTCATCTGCACCCCAGGCGGCTTCCTTGATGTTATCCCCTGAGGTGCCAGCCTGACGTGCTACGCATCAGGTAAGGTTGCAGAAACAGGCCTTTGGGCATTCATGGCACCAATTATACAGCTGTCATGACCGAGGGGTGAGCTGTGTGGAGGTGGCACCTGTGATCTAGCAGCCTGCTTAAGCACGGCCTGCTCGAACGCTTGGAGGACCTGTGACGCCCGTTCTCGCGCATCAGCCACATCCTTAGCGCCGGCCATTTGCTGCACCAGCGCTTCCACCCAGTCCGCTGGCGTGCGAGGGCCCTCCGCCTGTTCTGGCGCCGGGCTGACTGATGCATGGCTATCTCCATTAGCCGCACCTGCACATGTGCACTTTCCTGTCAAGTACATTTTCAATCATATATATATATATATATATATATATATATATATATATGTTTTGTCTATTTGATCTGCAGGCGCTGTAGCTGGTATTACTAGATGTGTAGGTGGTGCAGAAATGCAATATGATGCACCGGAGGGTGAGGTTGCATGACCGTTGCAACAATCACGATGAGTGCGAAGCATTTCTTGCAATGGTTATAGGCCGAAAAATGTGAAATGATCCCCTGGACCCTGAGGCACCAGCTTCACCTCTTAACTGGGGCAGCCTAGTGCATGCTGATGGAATAAAAGCAGGAGTGCGTGGGTGCCAGGCCTACACTTAACAAAAACAGGGATTGGGAGAGCTCGCAAGATCCAGGAAGCCTAAAGTGAATCACGTCTTGCATCAAGGACGGCAATGCTTCAATTCAGGAGTGTGTATGTGTTCACCTGCTGTATCGGTTCCAGGGGTTGAGTCCTGGCTTGGTTCTTGGGCTGCAGGCGTAGCTGTGCGGATGCCTTTCTGGACATCTGCCACGCATCGGGCTGTCAGCTGCAACTGGCCCAGCCTTTTTATAGCCGCATCTATGTTCTCTCCGCAGTTGTCCAAGATGTCTGCCAGGACCTGTACCAGCGTTGCGATTGCTCAGAACCTTTTCGTTCCTGAGTGACTGGATCACCACACCCAGTAGGATCAGAAAAGAAAGCTGAGCCACAAAGTATTGTAGCATATTGTGTGCAAATTCACATACACGCAGCCCTTCAAGCTGGTCCTGCAGCGTTTCTCACCTTCTCTTCCATATCAGGAAAGAGACCACGCAGTGCAGCAAGCGTGGAGGCTCTGTCAGTGGCTCCCCCTTTCTGAGGTGAAGCACCTAAATCAGAGGAGCTGCTGCTCCTCCTCCTGAAACGCTTGCTGCGATTGTCAGCTGTCAAATGATGCTCTGTTGTGTCAGTCCGCTCAAAAAGGCGCTTATTCCCGAAGTGGTTCGGCGAGTGGCTTCGCTCGGCCGCGAGCGACATCAGTGGCGCTCCAGCGGCGCGAGCCCTGAAGGCCTGGGCCTCGTGTTGAGAGATAAACACTAGGAAAAAACCTGACTAGTCCCCCGAGCTAGAGTCTCGCTCTCTTACAGCAAGTCACCGAAATTATCAATGACACTATCGCAGGGTTCAATAGCAAGCAGGCCTCTCAGCTTGCAGAGCGGATTGAGTCTCAACGCTATCCCTTTAGGCTCAGCGAGCTGAGCTCGTCCACCCGAAAGGCTGGCGAGGCTCCACTGCAAGTAACGAAGGCCTTATCTTCTACAAGCTCTGGTAAAAGAAATAAGAAGGAATGAGGGCCTCATTATGAGGCACACAATTTTGCCGAAAGTTTGCCTTCATCGATCAGTACAAACCATGCAGGATTGCATAAGGATGACTAATGCCCAACTCTGTTCATTCTTAAGAGCAACCTGCACACATTGAGGTGCGCACTTATGTGCTGGGAGTAGATCTGGCAGGAGTTGCTTGTGTGGGCATCATGTTGCGCCACACAGGGAGGATAGGGCGCCTCGCTGCCAGTGCAGTGATTCATAGACTACAGACGGACTGCTGTCGAGCTGCTGGATTGGCATTGCAAGAACAGGTAATGTATCATTGCTTGGTTTTTTTAGTACATTTCCGAATGATCGACGTCAGTGGTAGATGTGTAATTTGAGGAGTACCCTGTACATGACCTACCACAGTTCTGTAGGACTTTCTTCACTCCTGTGTCTGTCTGTGGCTTCCTGCACTGCAATGCATGAAGTACCTCTCATCGTGGCGCAGGCATCCTCTTCATCGCCTAGCTTTGGTTGCACAAGCAGAAGCTTTGCGACGAATAGCCACGACATCTTGAATACGGTACCTTCTGCTTGCACCTCACCCTTTCTACGTCCGTAAATACAGAGTATGACTTGAAAAATTGAGGTCCTGTGATTCATATGTCATGTAAGAAGTCTGGACCTAAGCTTGCTTGTCCGTTGTGCAGCACCGACACTCCCCAAAGAACAACTGGGATACCCCCTTTGACTTCACACCGGAAAATTACGAGCGGGTGCGATGCAAGCACTCCTCTCGATGACGCATGGCATGCTGTTGCACTGCAGGCGCTACTAACTCTTGTGATCAGCAAATCAAGCAGGGATGTTATTCAGTGTGCTGCTCAAACAGGTAGCTGAGGTCCTGGCAAAGTTCCCAACCAACTACAAGCAGAGCGCATGCATACCACTGCTGGACTTGGCGCAGCAGCAGAACGATGGCTGGCTCAGCTTGAATGCCATGAACCGCGTAGCAGAGATCATCGAAGTGCCGCCCATTAGAGTATACGAGGTGCTCAGCTCACCCAAATATCCCAATCAGCAACTTACAGCTTTTATATGGGTTGTTCCATGCGCAACACAGTCTCTGATCCTTCAGCAAGGGACACCTAGTTCAAAATTTTCTTGCTTCTGCTGGTAGCATGGCATAGGAGATGGTTGTCTACGTTGCTGACAATTCTTCTGGTCACCTTCACTTGGTGAAAGGGAGATGAAGGTTCTGGGTATTGTCAACCGAGACTGGGATGAAGCATTTCCTGTAAGCACTGAGACAGCCCAGATCTCAGCAATGCAGCACTGCATCTGTGATCCTGGTAGTCCATGCTGCCAAGGCTGGTGCTCAGGAGTGCTCGTCGCTGAATCTGACAGTCTGAAGGTGCTCGTTTCTGGCGCAGGTGGCGACCTTCTACACGATGTTCAACAGGTCGCCGATAGGCAAGTACCACATCATGGTGTGCGGCACTACTCCCTGCATGCTCTGCGGGTCGCGCAGCATCTCTTCAGCCATTAAGGACCACCTTAAAATTGACTACGGCCAGACCACCTCGGTGAGAAACACCTCTCTCCGGGGGCGCTCTGAGTTTTCCCCTTCTCTGCTCACTCGTAGACCATTGTCAGCTTGTCTCATCGCCTGCTGTCACCCCTCTTGGCTAAGTGGCCAATGTAAATGGGTCCTGGGCCTTTGTTGTCCGGTAGCTTTATGTCCTTGCATGGCCGAAGATGGTTTCTGCTAACTGGGATCTACAGCATGGCCCTTGTTTGGTATCCGTAGTGAGTGGCAGTTATGCATTGATGCAGGATGGGCTGTTCACTCTGGGGGAGATGGAGTGCATGGGAAGCTGCGTGAATGCGCCCATGATCGCAGTGGCGGATTACACGGGCGGCGCCCAGTCCTTTTCCTACAACTACTATGAGGACCTCACGCCCGCAGACGCCGTCAAGATCCTGGAGGACCTCAAGGGAGGGAAGAAGCCCAAGGTGCGTGGACCACTGGGACAGAGGGACTTATTTAGTACGCCCAATACTGAAGGGGTGCAGACGGAGGGGTGGACCAATGTGTTATGGCCTGCCCAACTTCCAAATCGATGAACATAGACAGAGAATTTGAGTTGAGAATTGACGCAAGGGAAGCTATTGCCCTCCCAATCCCCATGTGCGTACCACACTAGTTCAAAAGACTACGCTGACAATGACTGACGTGATGGACTGAGAGATGGGGGGCAAATTTTTTTCAGACGGCGTCTCAAAGCCATGACAGCAGGCTTTTCCTGATTCCTTGCTCAGCTAATTCGCACCTCCTGAGGATCAGAATGTAAATGCGTTAGGGGCACAGAGCAAGTGTGGCGTCGTTTGGCTCACTGGATTACAAGCATGGTGGCATGCTAATCTGGACCTGGCCAGGGGGCGTACAAAACTGACTGACGTACTTAGAAATTCTCAAGCTGGTGCTGCACGGCCCCTTAACATCAAATTGGTGGCATGCTGCAGGTGGGCTCCCAGTACAGGGACTTTGCGATGCCGGCAGGGCAGGTGCAGGGCGGAAAGTGGACACCGGCATCCAACAAGGCCGGCCTTACGCTAGCGTTTGAGGCGTCCGGGGGCAAAGTCCCCGGCCCCTACTGCCGAAACCTGGATGAGCCTGCAGAGGGCGGTGAGAGCAAGAGCGCCCCGCCGCCACCCCCACCGCCGCCGCCTCCTTCCAAGGAGGGTGCCAAGGCCAAGGCTTGATGTTGAATGAATTAGATTCAGCATATGATTGAGGCTTGGTGTGTGTGGCATGGACATGTGCGGTGATCAGCTGATGGGCTCATTGGCCTTGAGCGGCATCTGTGTATACCAGAATTGCTTGATGATGTGCCCTTCTTATCGCTTTCCCTTGCGAGCGCAAAGAGAATATATTGGTACGATACGTATACTTGAACTTGGTGTGCGTTGTTGCTCACGTGAAAAAAATTGGATTGTAAGCATTAATGGACGCATTGTAAGCCGCCTTCTTGTTTGGGAAGGTTATCATTTACGGATGGGGTGTTGGATCGCGTCCTGGGGAAGGCGAACCCATGAGTCAACATCTGTCTTTCTTGGACCGGACGACGCACTAAATTTGACTTTGGAATCGACCGCCCGAGGGCACAGCTTCAGGGTGGCTCTTGATTTTCTTCGTCAGTCTCGCAATTTTCTCATATCTGTCGGGAACCTACAACATACTAGAATGTAGCGACACGCAGGATCTTTAGGAAAACCCAACGACTCGAGATGGAAGCAGCTAACCCCTTCCGAATCACTTTCAAGAACCTCACGTACACAATCAGAGGACGTCGAGATACGTTGCAGCACACTCTGCTGGACAACGTATCGGGATCATGCAGATCACCCAGGCTTACGGCGATTTTGGGGCCGTCTGGAGCTGGAAAGACCACACTAGTGAGACATTTGTGCCCTCCGGTCCCAAAAGTAGATCGATATGCATCTTTTCATCTCGAGGATTCTCAAACTAAGAAACTCTTAGCACAGAGCAAACGTTTTGATGGAAGTGTGCAAGTGACTGCAGCTGAAGATCCTGGCATGCTGCCTCTCGGGTGGCAAGCAGCATGGCACTGTTTTGGTGAATGGGCAGCCGGTACAGCCCAGACAATTCAGGCCTCGGGTGGCTGTTGTCTGGCAGAGTGACATCCTGCTGCCCACAGCAACGGTGCGCTGCCTGCCTCTTGCCTTCTTTTGTGTTTCTGCTTATCCATCTGCTCAGAGCTCCTTGTGGGACACTGAAGGTTCCTTAAGGCTGAATGCGAGTGGGCGCAGGTCAGCGAAGCATTGATGACCAGTGCTCTGCTGCGGTTGCCGCACAAAATGCCACGTGCCCTCAAAACGCAGCGCGTCGAGCAGATACTGACAGAATTGGTGAGTCACCTGTGGTGACTGCACCGTCTGTTGTGCTTCTCAGCAAGTATATAGGCATTTCGTACAGACGGCTAGCATCTAGTCTGTGTGCATGACCACGTTGAGTTTCTTGAGTCCATTAGTCAAGAAGTGCTTTTGCCATGCTATGCAACACCCATGTGCAACAGCGACTGCCGCACAGCTCTGGCGCTGCTTTTGGTCTCTGATTGTGTGTCTCCACGCTTCTGCTCATTGACAGTGGTTGGCTCTGCTCCCTGAACAAGAGGATTGCTGGTACCACCAGGATCTGCTCCTGGTAGGGGACGCCCTCATAGGCCAGGACATCGACGGGGCGATGGCCGGCATTTCCGGCGGCGAGCGGCGGCGCGTGTCGGTTGGCATCAGCCTCGTGACGGATGCGCGCACGATTTTCTTGGACGAGCCGACCACCGGGCTAGACTCTGAGAGCGCTGAGTCACTCGTGGGCGTGCTCGCCAGGCTGGCTTTTGCCAGGGGCAAGATGGTGCGCCGCATGCGGTTGCTGCCCAAGCAAGGGCAGGGGTTGATATCCTTACATAAATGTTGAATAGCAAAGTCAGGAATTATTGATAAAGGCAGGGCTATTTCTGACAAACTCCACATGTCCCATTGATCCGGCCGATCACACCCAGAATGGCATTGATCTGACAGCCACATGTCTCTTTGGGGAGAACGCTGTTCTTGTCATTGCTTCAGTCAGGCAGCTCCCTTGACTGTCTTTCTGAAGGAGGCCATAGCTGCTGTGCTGCGCGCTGGTGTAAACTGTGTGGCTTCGCACCTTCCTAAAGGCAAGTGCGGAGAGCAATACCTCATCTCTCGAGCCCTGACTAAGAAGGATGAACTGAAGAAGTACATTGTGCAGGTGGTGTGCACAATCCACCAACCCAGCAGCGATGTGTGCGCGATGTTTGACGACATGCTGCTGCTGGCCAAGGGCCGCCTTCTCTACTGCGGGCCCTGGACCTCCGCTGACAACCACTTCTGGGCTGCCGGATACAAGTGCGCGCACCAGCTTGTATCCTGCAAAAATCTCGCATGAGAACGCCAGGTTAATCAAACGAAGGACGAACTCACTCATTTCCTACCTGTGAGAATGCCAATGCACTGGAAATGAAGATTTTAAATGGAGAGAGCATCCAAGTGTTGCCTGCTTCATTTGAGGGCCTCAACGTGAGACATGATGTTTTCACAGAACTTTCAGACAAGGTGACAACGAGATAATGCATGATTTCTGACTGTGTGCAGGAGATCAACGTTGAAGAGCGTAGCAGAGCACCTGCTGTGCCTGTGCAAGAGCACGGATAGTACTCTTCAAATGCTTGCCGAGCTACAAGAACAATGTTGGGAGGTCAGATGTGCATCACAGCAGGTGATATAACCGGTGCTTCCCAAACTTAATGGGTCCAAATTGGGTTCTTATGATGCATGTCTGGCCGATCTGCCCTGTTTCGCATGCAGAAGATTTTCATAGCTGAGCACATGCATGTTGCAGATCGGTTCAGAGGACCAGGATGCTGAACCGGATATAGAAACTGGGGCCATGAGAGGAGGCAAAGTCGATAATGATGCGCACTCGCCCTCTAGTGGACTCCCAGAAGCAGAGTCAACAGAAGTTTGGAGTCTGGAGAGCCAGCAGAGCGAAAACCTGTCATGTGGCAGTGCAACAGGTGAATTATATTTCATTGATGCAAAATGACCACTTGCCTGCGCTGTTCCTTTTGCCTTCTGCTTGTGAAGATATACCAAACAAGTGTGCAAATTTATGCAGAGGCAATTTTATGGTCACAGGAATGCTGAACAAGATTGCGATGTCTATTTCTGCCCCGAGCATGAATGCAGAGCCGGAGAGGCCGGGAGCATCTATTGTCCGCCAGGTGAGGGGCGCTGAATAACTCTTTGGTGATTAACTCTTTGGGCAAGCTTCCTGGCAGACCCTGCTGTTATCACAGATCATGCAGGAGCCTTGACGGATGACATGGTGCACATGTGGCAGCCCTGTCAGCAAGAGGCAGCCTTGTGGCCAATAACGATTGTGCGGCAAGCTTCCTATGAACTACTTGATTAATTGAACACTTATGTGAGAGCAGTGATGGTGACGAAGGGGACATGTGGTAGCCCTGTCAGCAAGAGGCAAAAGATAATTGTGCGGCCGGCCTCCTGTGAGCTTGTTTGTATGAACTCTAATGCATGAACTCTGATGGTGACATGGCGTGCACATGCGCGCCAGGTGGCGATCCTGTCAGCAAGATTTGCGCGATCATGGCTTCGGAGCCCGGCCAGCCTGGGCATGCCGGCTGCTCAGTATCTTTTGGCTGCCTTACTAATAGGTGCGTCCTGCTTAGCATCTGCAGACTCCATTATCATGATGCAGCGCTCATGCCTTCTGCGCTGGGATCTTTGCCTGCATGCAAAGTACCCTGTAGTATTTGCAGTGTAGTTCTGCTACAATGCAATGCTCCATGCCTTGTGCTGAGTGCGTCAATTGGTGGATATGTCTAAAAAGTTAATGGAAAATGTTCTCTGGGGAATGGGTGGGAGCTTCCTTGCAGGTGCCATGTATGCGAAGCTGTCATATGAGGTCAATGCTGGGACCTACGACAGGGTGGCTTCCCTCTGGTTTGTGGCCATGGTAGTCATCTTTGAGGCAGGCAAGAACATCCCTTCCACTTGATGTGTTGGTTATTCAATCTCTGCTCTACTACAGAACTTTTGCACAGAGTCGAGCATGAACTGGGTAACGCTACAGCAACTGCAGCCTGGTCTGCAGCACAATTGCCTTGCTATCTTAAGGCAGTCATGATGCTGATCTTCAGTAGCTAATGTGCTCTTCAAAGGGGTTTGAGGGATGACAAAAAATGTGTGTGGCAGGCAACAATGCGCTGAACATTGCGTACGCCCAGAAGCCGCTGCTGAGGCGAGAGGTGTACGCGGGCCACTACAGCTACTTGGCCTTCTACACAGCAAATTGGCTGACCTCCCTGCCTCTGCAGCTGGCCTACACTGCCATCTACACGATCACCGTCTACTTCCTGGTCAGCAAATTGGCTAGAGAAGTTTTGCTGATCAGTAGGCAGCGATGCATCGCTTAACAAACTTTGAACTTGCCAGAAGCAACGTGCTCAGCATTAGTATGGCAGAACTGATAGGGGTTAATTTCTATGTTCCAGTTTCATTTCATGCACACTGCGCAATTTGTGTACTTTCTTTCAGATGTGCCATTTGGGCGCGAGTAATCGTTAATCATTGTACTTGTTCACAAATCGGGTAGGAAGCATTGTGCATGAGTTCCCTGTACTTGCAGCCTGGCCGCATGCTGCTTTTGCCCCTTGGTTGACCTTCCAGAGCATGCTGAGTCATGGCAAGGGCATTTCAAAGCTAAGAATGCTAGTTGTGTCCTTCAGAAAGCTTGGTCTGCCCACAGGTTGGCTATCAGCGGACCTGCGCCAAGTTTGGCGTGTTTTCAACCATAGCTCTTCTGCTAGGGCTCATCAGCGAGACTCTGGGCATCCTGTGCTCGGGGCTCTTTCGCTCTCAGCTGCTTGGCGCCATTGTGCTTCAGGGCCTCTACGTGCCGCTGCTCATGTTTGTCGGCTTCTTTCAGGTGCGCCCCTTCGAGCGGTAGTTCTACCTTAATGACCTTTGTCGCCGATTCTCCCAAAGCTGGGCATGCATGTCTGCTCTTCTTGTTTAAGCTTGCAGCATCCATGGACTGTGCCTTCTCTCCAAAATTCCTGGCTCGCTCTCCTCTGAAGTGGTCTGAAGCCCTCTGACAATTTTGCAAAACCCCTGCATGCATAGCCCTTGCGCATTCTCAGGCATCTGCCCTGCGAAGCTGACAATGGGTTTGTGTGCGCTGTCTGCAGACGCACACACCGGCGTACCTGGAGTGGCTACGGGAGCTGTCCTTTGCATCCTATGGCTACAGCGCCCTGGTAAAGAACGAATTCATGGGCCTGCAGCTGCGCAGCGGGGGTGCTGTGGTGGTCACCAATGCGGAGACGTCTATTCCATCCAACATAGATTCTGAGCACAGCATTGCGAGCAGCATCGGCGTGCTGCTGTGCATCCTTGTCGGCTTGCGGATAGTTGTGTATGTTCAGATGTGCATCTCCATCAGGCGCAAATATCTGTGATGCCCAAGTAGCAGTGGGTGGATCTGCGTGCAAAGGGCGGCCTGGACTGGACAGGCATGCGTTCTTTGTCATATAATATCGTCATCTAAAGCAGTCCAAGAGCAGGTTGTAGGAGCGCCTAATCTTTAGAAGGATCTGATCGTGACTGCCGAAATGCTGGAGGACCTAAATGCCTGAGAATGTCAAACTGAGATGGCATGTGGATGGTGTAGGTGTTGGTGTTGTCAATAGTTGTGCAGAGTGATATGATGCGCGTTTGCTTGTACGAGTGATGTGCCGCACGGAGGCCGTTAGTGACTCCTTCAATGTTCTCGGCAACTCCATAATGTAGGCGAGCTCTATTGTAACAGGCAACAGTTGTGTCTATAATCAATTCCGTTTGAAGCTGAATCTGACACTGGCATGATCTGCAGCCCTTAAACAAAGCTAGCACTACATCGCCTCGGATGACTCGCCTAGAGATGAGAAATCTAATGGAAGGTGCCATGTCAAAAAATTGACCTAGAGGCCACAGAGTACCTCACAAGTTGCATCCAACCAACAACAGTACTATTTATGCATTTGCTTATGTACCATACCTTCATGCCCTCCAAGATGGACACCCCAATGAAACACTATATAGTTGGTAAAGAATAAAGCATCAGGCACTGCAGTCGGCAACAAGCAGAATCCAATACATGTCAGTCAGCACGCACCTATTTCTATCGTGCTTATCAATTATGTTCAGGGAAACCACACTTATTGATTGACGGGGAAGAGTTCTTAGCGCAAGCTCCCCCTTCAGCACAGGAGGGAGCATCATCCAAACCTATCTAAGCAGTTCTGTACGCCTTCGAATGCAATATACTTCCTGTGTCTATGTGCAGCATTTGCATGTGCAAATTGAAGAAAATCAATGGTCAGTCTAGGTCATCCTCATCAAAAGTGAGGACGTGGCTTGCTATGGGAGCCGAGGACATCTGTCCTGCTGCTGGCGCGCCAGTGCTTGCAGTGATGTCAAAGCTTCTCTGGGAGGAGAGTTTCAGAGATTTCATCCCCGTCAGCACTGCGGCAGGTGACGCATCCACTGGACTCTGCGGGTAGTCACCCCGCCGTATCCGCAATGCCTCTTCCTGCACCGCAGCAATCAGGCTCAGTCACATGGATTTTCTGGCGCTTTAAGAGCAGCTTTTGGCTGTGTGTCTTAGTTAAGCATTTTGAGGGCTGCACAGATAGGAGCCTCCATGAAAACCATTCAGATAAAGCAATCACAAAATGAGGCTCTTCTCGACAGGCCTGGGCTGAACGCATCAACAGCGGTGCATGAAGGACAGCAGGGTGCACAGTAAAGTATACAGAGAGGGCATGGGTGGATCACATGGTGCAGAGTGGCTCACCCTCATCTGGTGCAGCATCTGAGCAGCCTTGCCCAGCATGGCCTTGCGCATGAAGCGCCTGAAGGGGGGAGGGGGGACAAACGCTGGCTGCATTTCCTGGTCCAACTGTACTCGCGCGCAACCGCTGTCACCGGGCACAGAAGTGACAGTCCACTGGCCGTTGCAAAGCTTCAGCATTCCTGACTTCGCCAGGCTGAACTGCATTGTGCCTGCTCTCCTGTCCTGCACGGATGTGCAAAAGTTGTCAGACCCGATGTGGTGTCGTGAATTTGCTGGTGCTCTCAGGCATGGCGGTATTGGGCTTCTGTGCATTGCATTGAGTTTTTTTGTGGAAATTGAGTGGCTCGCACCTGAATGACGTTCATGCGGGTCCGGATGGTCTTGAAGAACACCTGGGATGTCTGCTCAACCTCTACAGCCTGCCTGTTTCCGTCATCTTCCCACACCTTGCGGAAGGTGCACTCCTGCGAAATGAATGCTCACCTTGAGTCACTTTGGATGTGAGATATAATCTCCTGAAATTGGATATTACAGGCACAGGACAGAAAGATCCAGGGACACATATAAAATTTCCGCTAGAGGGTTCTTCTTGAATATTTTGTTGACACAGCATTTCTCCTGGACCATGGCACACTGTGACACACAAGCTGCATGGACTGTATCGTGCATTGAAGGGGTTCCAATCCCCCAAGGTTGACTGTATATAAGACGATCTTGCCAAAAGCTCCATTATTTATGGTACCGCTCGGGGTGCAGGGATGAATTACCTTCACTTGTCGCCACTCTTTGACTTCAGGATCAATGAGCAGGTCAAAAACTTCATCGGGCGACAGTGGCAGGACCGCGTCTATCACAGCGTTGCACCTAAATCCTTTCCGAGACTGCCGAATACTGACAGTCCAACCGTCGCCCTTCAGGGTTTTGAAAACGCCGAAGCAACTTGCGCCAGTTGTCGAACACGTGGGGGACTCAGGCTGCTCCTCTTCGACAGATGCTGGGAGAGAGGCAGCCCTGCATGCTTCCACTTCAAATTCACCACTCATCAGAACTTGTCGCACAGATTCTACCTGTATGTATGCAAATTTCTATTTTTTTTACTCACTTCGTTCTGCATTACACATGTGCCACAGGACGGCACCACCGAACACTTTTCTTGGATTAAAAAAAGTGCGCCTCGGGAAAAACACGAAATGCGTATCCGGCCAGGGGACGCAGGAGGCGAAATTCAGCTCTGCCCCTCAGTCCTATCGAGGGCAGTGCATCCCAGCCTGGATTCCTTAGCGTTGCAATATACAGCTGCATCATCGGTATCAAGCGAAGTGCAGCGTGATCCCGTAGCATCGAGAGTTCTCGGCAGAGACGATTTCTGTACACCCGTCCAAGTGCATGTGTTGATAGGCCACTGGGAGAGAAACAGGGGCCGCAGCCCGGTCTTTAAATGCGGCAGGTTACTCCCATGTCGCCTCCCAGGACGCCTCGCGAGCCAAACACACCCAGCCTGGCCGTGAACCGCTACCCCTGCGAGATTCGGTTTCAGAATCTGGGCTTCCATGTTCCCAACAGCGGTGACGGCGGTTTGGCAATCCTCAATGATGTCACGGGTGTGTGTGCGGCCAAGCGCATGGTTGCAGTCATGGGACCCTCGGGCGCCGGCAAATCCACACTTGTGAGTCCACCAGTTCCCGGCTGTCACTTGGCTTACCAAACCTTGAACACCGACAACCCAGCTCAGTGGCTGCGAAGCACCTTTTCCCATTGATCAGAATGCCTCACATTGTTTGGTCAAATTTCTGATCACTGTGAGAGCAAGAGAGGCTCTTGAATTCTTAGCATCTTGGTCTATTGTGCAAGTGCAATTTCAAGATTGTAGACGGTGAAAGGTTCAGTGCAGGCTGCAAATGATCGGCTTGCCCTGAGGAAGAAATGTTATTATTGCACAGCTTGTCTACGGTGGATTGCTGCACTTTGAAAATGAAGTGCACAGCAATGGATAAATGTGTCAGGGTTGGCAGATTTCTGCAAGGTGATTTGGGATTCGTCCGGGTGATTGCATGCTGGTTACAGGACGCATATAAGGATTGTTGAGTGCTTGATCATCAGACTCTTTATGTGCTGCAGCTCAAAATCCTGGCGTGCAATGTTTCTGGAGGCGAGCAGCAAGGGCACATACTGGTCAACGGCTCACCTGTTCACCCAAAGGTGTTTAAGAACCAGTCTGCGGTCGTGTGGCAGAGCGATGTGTTGCTCGCCAGTGCCACGGTGAGCGAATTTGCTCCAATCACGATGATCAGCAACAAAGCATCTTGTTATGTACATCCACTCCACATCCCTCTGGTGTCAGGCTTTTAGTGCACCATCACCTGACCTCACAGGGGCTGGCAATGTCAATAAATGCATTCTCTAAATCAATTATTGCATGCACTTTTAGGTGAAGGAGGCCCTGATGACAAGTGCGCTCTTGAAGCTGCCTCAGAGCCTGTCCAGGGCCAAAAAGGAGGAGCGGGTGGAGCAGATTTTGGAGGAGCTGGTGAGCACCTGTCACCAATATGATACATACAGACACCCACACAGAGCCGAGAATACAATTGCTCACTGCGCAGCATAGTCTTCTGCAATCTCAGGGATATATGAACGCTTAGCAGCAACCTTTGAGTCACTATCTGTCCCCAGGCCTCTCAGCACCCGCTCACTTATCCTTAGAGTCTTAATCCACCCTCACTCTTGCTGAAGACAGCCCGATCAAGCAATGAAGAGTTCACTGAGTTATTCAATGATTTGCCCTGCCAGGAGCTGCAAGGGGTGAAGGACCATATGATAGGGGAGGATGTGGATGGAGCGGTGAGTGGCATTTCCGGCGGCGAGCGGCGGCGCGTGTCGGTCGGCATCGGCCTCGTGACGGATGCGCGCGCCATTTTCTTGGACGAGCCGACCACCGGGTTGGACTCTGACTCCGCCGAGCAGCTCATCTCTCTGCTGTCTCACCTCGCCACCCACAAGCACCGCACGGTGCGCGCTACCTGTTCTTGTGCTTCTTCTTAACGTCCTGCCTTGCCACTTCTTGCTCCATCTCTTTTGGTTTGTTGCGCGGAGTCACAGTGCCTGCTTTGTGCTGGGGTTTTTGGGATGCATGCATGGCTCAGCAAATGCTGCAGCTGCTCCGTGTCTTCATTTCAAGTGCAGCTGTAGTTTCCACCAGAGCTGTTGCTGCTGTGCAGCTCTCGAGAACAATAATGTGGACATTGGGAATACTTAATTGACTTACACTGGCATGGGACATAAGTGGCTGTGCTGGTGCAGATTGTGCTGACGATCCACCAGCCGAGCAGTGACATCTGCGAGCGATTTGATGACCTAATCCTGCTCTCCTCCGGCCGCATGCTCTACTGTGGCCCCTGGCCCGAGGCCGACCAGTACTTTGCCAACGCCGGCTTCGAGTGCGCCCCCTGCTCCAGAAATATCTCAGATTGAGAGTCGCACGAATTGGAAAAATATTGGGAGTGTGTGCCGGTACCAACGCTGGTTCAGTGAGATCCGCACGAACTGGGATCATCCAATTTAGTGTCTGCACAGGTCCAGGGATTAGAAAAATATTTGTCTACAGGGCTGACCTGCATGTGTGCTGATGCATGGTGACAGTCTTAAACGCCAAAGGTGTCCCCAGACGTGGGCACTTGTCAGCACTTGGATTGCTGGGCATCCGTCAGACATCGACATTAGTCACGACTAAACATATTGATGGCATTCCTTGGACGAGGATATTTGTCATGACTAATCAAATCGATGACACATGCAGGCGGCCGGGGTACCGCAGCACGGCGGAGCACATTCTGACGCTGTGCAAGGACAAGGAGTACGCGGTGCCCTTCCTGGCGGGGCAGTACGCCAAGAGCCTCATCGAACAACACCTCACCCGCCTTGACAGCCAGGCCTCCATGGTGCGCTGAGCAGCTTGCATGCTCCCTCAGCCTCGCCCAAGAAGGCTTTCACCTCTTTTCCTGCAGACTGTCAGATGCCCTCTGTTCAGAAAGAGAGCGTTACTTGAACTTGCCGGCAGGATAGATTTTGCAGTCATCGATGATATCTTGTCCCGTCTCTTAGGGTTTGAGGGTAGGGGAAGGGTCATTATCTAGGGTTTTGGAGAAATAGTGAAACAATTGTGATTTGTCACGCAGGGCGCGCTGGGCCTGGGCCTGAAGCGCGGCGGCAGCGTGGGGCGCCTCTCGCGGCACAACAGCATCACCGGCGGAGAAAGGAGCATCACCGGCGGAGAGAAGCCGCTTGCGCGCGGCGGAAGCCTCGTGATCGATCTGGAGGCGCAGGCTGTCTCGGTCGCGTCGCCGCGGTCGGGATCGGCGCCGACGAACATGACGGCCGTCATTGCGCGCCACATGGTCGCTGGCGCGCTGCAGTCCGTGCCCTCCAACGGTGCGCGCCCCCTGCCCGCCTGCCCGGCCCGGGGCTGCCAAAACTGGACACCCCTCTAGGAGCCTCCTTCCTATGATCACTCTTTGCCTTGTCTGACACCCTTCCAGGGGCAGCCCTCATCCTATTTGGTGCTTTGCTGTGAGGCCTGAAGAACAAATCACTGTCATGCAATGATGAGGGGGGAGTTCTTGGGCTGAGACCCCCGAAGATCAATACGGTACTGTGGGCCGTGCAGGCTTTCACACTGTGTCTTGGGCTTCCTTAACGAAGGCGTGCTTCTCTCCTGTGACAAGATGAAAAAAGACTCAGGGGAGTATCAGGAGAGCTGGCATCATGAACGCGGCGATGAACACAGCAGTTTTTCTTGCAGGTCTGTTGCCGGATGACCTCCCGTCCACCAGCCATGAGCATGTGGCCCTAGAGGAGGTGGCCACTTCGCAGTGGTACCAGGCAAGCACCCCTTCCCAGACCTGCCTCCTCCCTTATCAATTTAGTGACGGATATCTTCACTGATTCTCTCTGCGCACATCTGCAGCAGTGAGGTATTCACTGCTCCTTGTGCAAACAGCATTCACTTGTGAAGACGCAGGTTGCTCAAACCATGCTATGCCGCCCTTGCAGACCCATGAGCAGCAGTCGGTGCTGGACCCTTCATGTGACTTTTCAGTTCCAAAATCAATAATCAAAACAAATATAATATGCTGCTGCAGGTGCATGTGCTGAGCGTGCGCTTCCTGAGGTCCTGGTACAGGTGTCCAACCAACCTGGCCATTCAGGCCGGCCAGTACATCTTCTTCGCATTGCTCATAGGTTTGCCTTCCCTTGCCGCACTTAAAGCAGCGCGCATCAAAACACATCCGGGCTCTGTGCCGCCTTGGTCATGAGTCATGAGGCACCTTCCCATGCAATTTGAGGCGGCACCCATTGCGCCACTCGGGCTCCGGGCTTCCGTGGAATGCATGCATGAGTCATGAGGCGCCGAAGACCTTGCACTTGAGATGCTCTGCTACCCTTAATTACCACAGCAGTGGATAAAAGGTTGTGTTGTACAGGTGCCACCTATTGGCGACTAAGCAAGGACCTGCCCGCGGCGTCCTTTGACCGGCTGGCATCCCTCTGGTTTGTGGCCTCTTGCATGGTGCTGCAGCCTGGCAACAACGCCTGCACCATCATGTGAGTCCCCCATCCACCCTACCCCTGCCCATGTTCTTAGATATTTAGTTTTACATTCTACAAACATATTGGGAGGCTTTTTGGTCTTGTGTTGTCTGTCCATTTTCCTATCCTGTAATGGTTGACAAGCATGCGACCAGGCCTTGCTTACCACTCATACCTATCTCTCAATTCGTGGCATGGTGCCCCTCTGTTTTGAAATTAAAGAGATTGAAATTTGAAAATTGTGCATGTTCTTTGCAGGTACTCCCAGAAGCCGCTGCTGCGGCGAGAGATCAGCAACGGCCTCTACCATTACTCATCCTTCTTCATCGCCAAGAGCCTGACCTCCCTGCCCTTCCAGCTCGCCTTCGCCTGCATCTTCACCGGCTCTGTCTACTTTCTGGTACATCCACATTTCCCAAGCTGCTGCTGCGAGCTGATTATAGCACCTGTGCAAACCGACAATCGCATCTGTTATCCAAGTGCATGCAAACTTCACTGCACTCTGAGCACACAGGTTCCTGTCAAACGGCATCTGTGGTGCTCACTTGACAGCAAAATGTTCACCCTAGATTAGCCCATCGCCGTGCCAGATCTTGGACTTGGAAGGCACACAATGCTGACTGTTGGCGGGTGTGTGCGCGCAGGTCGGGTACCAGATAAGCCTGGTGAAGTTCTTCCTCTTCTTCGCGCTCAATTTTGAGCTGCTGCTGATCAGTGAGACGCTGGGCATTCTGTGCGCTGGCCTGGCGCGCAACGAGCTTGTGGGCATGATCATTCTGGCCACCTTCTACGTGCCCCTCCTCATGTTCACCGGCTTCATCCAGGTCCGCCCTTGATCAGACCACCCCCGAGGCCTTCATCATTTACAAACATAGACGTAGTGTTACTCGGCAATAGTCACTTTGCACAGAGATGAGGGTCTCATCGATACCTCTGGAAGCTGGCATCCAGTTGAATCCTTTATCTCATTGCATGCCAACCAGACAGGGATCCAATAGACAGCCAGAAGAAACTCCCCTTCCATGCCCATCTGCCCATGTTCTGAAGCAAGGGACACAGCTGCTTCCTCTGCCGGCAACAAATGACTCCACACTCAGTCTGTGCTTTCTGCTGGTTCTTACTGAGCATACGTGATATGTTCTGCCCTGGCATAACACCTGCATGCTGGTCATGCATGCCTAGTTCACCACGTGGGCGTTTGGCTGACGTGTTTGTTTGCTGTGCTGCACAGACCAAGACACCGGCGTACCTGGCATGGATCAAGAAGCTGTCTTACGTGGCGTACGGCTACAGCGGCCTGGTCAAGAACGAGTTCGAGGGGCTCTCCATTCACACCGCCCAGGGAATGGCTGTCCCCGACGCCTCCGGCCTCATCCCCGCAAACATCGAGAACGGTCTCAGCATCGGCACAGACGCGCTCATCATGCTGGGAATCCTGATCGGCATGCGCTTCGTCGCCTACATCCAGATGACGCTCGCCATCAAGTTCCACAAGCTCTGAGGCGGCTTCGCCGGCGGCTGCTGGCCGGCCGGGCCCTGAAGCTGCCGCCGCGGTTGCTTCCCTGCAGCTTCAGGTCCCGAGCCTGCGTCGCGCGGCCACGTCGGGGATGAAGGGTTACTCAATGCCGGGGGCCGAAATGGGCAGTGCACTTCTTAAAGGATGTAGAGGGTGTTTCTTGACCATAATTTAGTGTTTGTTGACCAAATGTTGGTGCGCAACAGTTGCCAAATGCAGCCACTGCATCCTGTAGGCAGCACTGCAAACATGGCAAACATCGAAGATATTGCCAATATCGCTGTGCAGATGCAGCGCGTTGAATGCCGGGCAATCGCACACCCTTTGCGTGGTGGCAGCCACTCACGCCAGGCATTCTGAGGTTGGGCCTGGAGATGATTGGCGCATAACTGAAGAAACTGGCTTTAAAAGTGTGGCCGACCAATCGATGTCTCATTTGTACGGCGAGATTATTTTGGTGGCATGACACAAGCCGGTTGCTGGTGCAGATTGTGACGCTCTTTATGGGACAGCAAATCTCACGCTGTTCCTAATGTGGAGTTGCTTGCATGCCCAGGTAGAGCTGTTGAATTCGACTAGTTGAGAAAACAGAGGTACAATGATCGAGAACAATCCCACAAGTGAGGTGTTTACACCAGCACAAGTGAACTCTCTACTGCTGCAGATTTGCGCTGAAGAGGAGCCACAAAATGTCCGACTGATAGTTGCAGAGCAAGTGTCCGCTTTTCATGACGCGCTTAATTGATTGTACTGGGTTGTTATTGTGCCAATAGTGACGGGACTACTGTGTCGAAGGCGCTTTCCAATATGCCTCCAGAACATTACTGTGCAGAAGCAGGACTGAGAATTTGAAAAACGGCAGATAGGTCAGATTGAAGGGGGCAATAATACATGATTGAGGCGTTTGCAGCAGAAGACACTCTAGGATCCAACTCGTGTTGAGGAGGCGTCTGATTTTTCATTGAAGATATTCCTCTCCTTTCTCGTGCTTTGACAGGCAGAAGGCCATGCATGCTAGGAGCTTTCGCCCTGTACTTTTACTTTACACCCTTTGCTTTTGTTCCACCACCCCGTCTGCTAGATCAGGCATTTAGTCGTGGTTGCAGTACTGCCTTACTACTGAGTTGTAGAACAACACTGCGATGCGGGAGAGGTACATACATTGCAATATTGGCATCAATAGCAACGCCTCATTAGCCAGACGTCTCAGTCAAGTACAAATCACTGTAACAGCCTTGTAGCTTTAAAGGTGTGACAAATTTGAAGGTGTGACATGAGTCTACTGCACTCTGTCAGCAGTCAGCAAATTACCAGCGCGCATTCAATTGTTATCAGACCTCCAGGCAGCACTTCCAAGTTGGAAGTCCCAACAATCAATGGATGTTCTGCATGCATTCTATATATATTGTACACATAAGCGCTGGCTCTTATTCCTCTTCCAACGAGCAAAAACCCAAGCGCACATCTATTATGAGGACTCTTTCAGCGACAGGCATCAATGCCTATTCTTTGCAATAAATATGCAGACCAAGAACACAGCTGAATACACCTTTGGTATATTGCTGAAAAAATAACGGGTTTTGCCATACCCGCTAAGCATGCTGTGACTGGTCACCCTACCAACAGGTCATCTGGTTGCTAAAGGTTGGAGAATAACATAATGGTGCCCCCAAACCAACCTATTTCTGCACCTCCTCTCTGTGGAGCTACCACAGAAATCTCAGTGGGGTCGGCCTGCCAAGGTGGTGTTTTCGTCTGGCACCATCTTCTCAATGCGCGAATCAATCTCAGGCTGCATGCTCTCTGTGTCGCGGTGCAGCTGGTCAGGGTGAGTCATCCGGTCCGCCTGCAGGCAAGCACAAGCATTTACCTGTGAAGAGGCCAGGCAAGAGAAATTGCTTTCTGCCAGACTTCACCAGACGCACATCTGTGCGGTGTCCCACATCCCAGAATCCACATCTGAAAGAGGCCTCTACATGAGAAGGCCACATGAGAAGGCCTGCCAGAGAGCTCATGCCAAGGAGAATGAAGAGGATGACGAAGGCTTTTAGCGCTCTTGACAGGCAAAGCGAAGGTGGGCCAGGCTGGTACACACCTGTGGCTTCACTGGGGTGCCCCCTATGACATTGACCCCCGTCTGCAGATCTGTCACCACTCCAGCATCCACCTGATCCATCACAAAACCCCATCAGATGACATCCTCTCGCCCCTTAGCATTGACCATATAAAGCCTTCTTTGACTGTCTACAGGGGTCTACAGGGGGTACTAAAGAGTACTAAAGACAACCTGTAATCTTCAGTACCCCCTGCTGTATAATATCCCAAACTTGATGCTGCACAGTTGGATTGAGAAGTGGATAGAGAAGCCAGGGCACCACGTCATGCACTGTAGGACCATTTGTCTGCTGTCATCTTGTATGGAAGCTTTCAAAAGCTGGCAGACTTGATGCAACAAAGGTAACGGAGAGGTGCCATACCGGCTCTGGGCGGTCGGGTAGATGCTTGACCTCTGCATAGGAGTCCTTCTTGGGGCCTGCTCCAGGAGTCTTGTGCTCTGCTGCATCTGACGCTGCTGAGAACCATGCAGGCGCTGTGAAAAAGCCCCGAGCCTGTCACCCCAACCACAACGACAATCATTTATTCCTACTCTCCCCAATCATGGTTTGCACCAAGTGCCTTCTTAGAAGAACCTCTTGAGGGGTAGGATTGTGGCAGCCTTCAACTGCAGCTTGTCTGCAGGACGCACCTAACTCTTGCAGGAAAACCTAATGATAATGATAATGATAATGATAATGATAATGACAATGATAATGATAACAATAATGATAACACCTCTTGAGACATCAGATGCTGCCACAGCCAGGGTGTCATAGTGCAACATGATTGATTGCATGCCAGGCAGGACCCAACAAGGAGGAGTGAAGGAGGAGTGAAGGAGGAACTCACCATTGGAGGGGTTGATGCGTCCGCGGCAACCCCTGGAGGGAGGGATGAGTCAGCGCTGACACTATAGTTGGCATCCTTATGTGGTGCTGCCTTGACCTTGCCGCTGCTGCCAGGCTCATCTGTCGCATTGACACACGAGCCATCAGCCTACTGTTGTGACATGTTGATGATCGGAGGGGTAATCACTTGGACGTTCTATCACGTTCATGCATATGCCCAACTTCATTTCTCCTTGATCTTTGAATTTGCTATTGCTCGGAGTGTGTTATTGGGCGCAGTAACATGTAAAGAAAGAGCGCCTCACCTTCACCAGTGGAATTTAGGCCGCCTCCAGTGAAGGTCTCTTCTGGTGGGGGATTCAGGCAGCCTCCAGTGCCCATGCCATCTGCCTGATCAGCAAATGGTGACAAAAAATGCTCAGTACAACTTTCTCTCAATTATAATTTTGACGAGTTGTGCACGCTGTGAAGGCAAGCACATGCCACGTGCAGGGGTCAAAATTTGCAATCAAAATGATACCTGCGCATATCCTGCCTCAGTCTGTGACGATCCTCCAAAGGCTCCATCAGCATCTGGCCCCCAACAGACAGAGCTTTCAGTCAGGCAAATCCCAACGCATCTTCCAGATCCATCATGCCAATCAGCAGAGTGATTAGACATGGCTGATCCCCTTAGCATGGTTTGGTATAATCTCAAGGCAGTGTCTTCTCCATGCTCAGAATTTTTCAGAGGCCCCCTCCCAAAGCCAAGCAGTGTGTCCAACCGACAGAGTTTTCAGCCAAGCAGAATCCATAGTCTGAGTTGACCATGCCAGCAATGAGCAGGACTCTGAACTACCACGAATGGCCCAACACTTAAGTCTCAAAGCAATGCAATCTGAATTGAAGGCGTTTGACCTCTTTTTTAAAGACACTCTTGTGAAGCCATTTTCTCAAGTTCTCATCCCAGAACCGAGCGGGGTGACTCACCTACAGAGGTGACCTTGACGCCCTTGATGGTCCCAGGGTCACCCTCCACAGGGATGTCAGGAGTATTGTGATCCCCATCAAAGACCTCTCCAGGGGGCGGGTTGAGAAATCCCCCAGTGCCCATGCTGTCTGCCTGGGACTGCCCGGCCTTAACCTGCACCCCCTTTGAAAAGCTGCCCTCTGCGCTGCCCAGCTGCCCGGTCTCACTGGGCCGCTCGTCAAACCTGCAGTGGCGATGCGCTTTCAATTGGGTGCTGCACACCTTTGAACCAGATCATGTGCAGCAGTTGATGTAAGCCTAATTCAACTTCTTCTAGCAGCAAGCATTATGCACGATTGACCTCAGGGCTTCCTCAGATTTGCCGGGCGGAGGCCAGGGCATGATGAAGCTCTCGGAATTAATCTTGCAGGAGACAAGCTGGTACTGTTGAGAAGAAGGTTTTGTGCATTGTGCCAAGACATGAGTAATCTGACAACCTAAAATAGGCATTCGTGAACAGCAAGAATTCCCTGTGCCGCCTTCAAAGGGTATCGAATGGAACAGGCAACCTACCTGGAAACTTTGAGTGGAGTCTGCCTTCCCTGAGGTCCTGACTTCTGCCCAGCACTCTCCACCTCAAACATTCCAAATGTCTTGGACCCCTGCGAAGCAGCAGGGTGCAAGAATGATCCCCGACTCACATGCAGGCCTTCCAAGCAGATGCCTTGAACGATCCACACAAATGCCGAGGGGTAAAGCACAGGCGGATAGCCACCTCGCCATCACTAAACTCAGCCACTGCTGCATCCACCACAAGCTGCGAGTCATCCTGGAGATCCAAAGCTGCCACGTGTGCGCCACCCGGGTTCACCTGACCGAGCAAGGTTGCAAATGTCTCCCAGCATGCCGAGACCAATACTGTATTTGTCACTTACATTACTGCTCTGATACCACCATCCGAATGTGTGCTACTTAGGACCAAGGTAGCAGCACATTTGCTCAGAGAGTTGCAAAAAGATTGCAACGTTTCAGAAGAGCACCTCAATCCTCTCGCTGAAGCTGCGCACATGTTGCTTGAGAGAAGCAACGGATGCTACCGCCGCATATCCTCTGCTGATGTCTCCTCGCAGGAATGAGACACTCGAGTAGCGGCGCTTGCTGATTCGCTCGAAGGCAGTGGGCACCTTGCCTGCTGGCCCTGTCGTGGCACCTGCATGCATGCGTGGCAGGCATGCTTAAACATCGCCAAAGACGTAGTTGGTGAATGAGAGGCATCTTATCCCCTTGAGACAATATCATGATATGCGATTGGACATGCCAATCTTGCAATATTTAAGCCAGTCCGGGATCAAATGGAGTGGCATGCAGGGTGCTCTCGCCTAAGAAGTAGGACAGGACAGGACACTCACCAGCAGGGCCCACATAGGCATCGGAATCCATTGGTGCATATTCAGTGCTGCCAATTGCTCGTGGCGTATGTGCTCCTGGGGGTGCAGCAGGCAGGTTGTATTCCAGCGTTGCCTCATCCAGCTGCTTCACTGGATCTCCAAGCCTGACAGCAGAAGCTTACTCAGAGGTCAACTCAAAACATGCCCAAGCCATTGAGGTTTGCTTTGCAACTTGTTCTGAGCTATCAGGCTTGTCTGCGTACCCCACTGTCTTGGGAACGTGCAGCTCGACCTTTGCTCCACCAGGCTCGACTGTTGTCACACCTTCCGGTGTTTGGTTCTTCTCAGCCGTCTTGTCTGTCCAGGTCTTCTCCGTCGACTGGAGGTTTCAGGGAAGGACGTCAGAATATTACGAAATACGACTGGCAAAATCATTGCAGGATCGCAAACGTAATAGTTCCAGTCATACCTGACCAGTTGGTTGTCCCGCTGGGAACAAATAGCGCTTCGAAACCAGGACGACCGATCCCTGCAAGCGACTTGTACATAATGCTGACCTACATCGCATACATTTCCATTAGCACGCATACACACGCATACACACGCATACACACACATTAACAAGATTTAACCAATAGCGGCCTCTATTCAGTATATAAACGCCGCTGTTTCCACGACATGCCACACGACGCACGATACGCGCTGGCGCCTTCAACGTCGAGTTCTTTGAAGTGCAACTCCCTTTAAATCAATAAAAAGAGCCTAAAGATACGTATTAATAAGGTAAAGCAGTTCATAGCTATTTAGCTGAAGCCAGATCGGCAGGTGATGAGACATACAAAATATCCTGAAATGACATGACTGCCCATATAAAAGTGCAACCAAGAGCTTTGGAACTCGATATTCTTGCTATAGGTTCCGACTGCATTGTTTTATAATCGGATTGTCACCTCACAACTTTCTTGCACAGCATTGTCAGCAGCTTCCCACTGTCTCGTAGAGATCCTGCTCTTAGCCTCTTGAGGAGCTCGTCTTGTTGAGATGAATCACTCAAGCAGCTAGAAATAGCATAACTCTCAAGATAATTCCAAAATCCACTCCATCAAGGCAAGCAAGCGCAGACAGCTCAAAATAGCGCATGATACAGAAACCCTTGTGTCAAGGCATCCCAAGGGAGGTGGCTTGTAGGGTTTTCACTGAAGGCGTGGCTGCCCCAAGCTTTCTTTGTGTTGGATGTTCAGTTTCATGGTGAATTCTAGCCTATTTTACATACTCTGGAATTTACGGTGCTGCACAGTCAGCAGTTCAAAATATATATATCCGAACCATCTTCGATTCCATGATTACTAATTATAGTATGACTGATGGATCGGATCCGGGGCCACTTGCACTGGGCCGGTATACCCAAATTAGCTAGAGAGATATGCAGATCCACATGGAACAGTTTTGAAACATTCATTAGAGATCTGACTAGCAGACCCGCATTGCAAGAAGTCAACAGCGACAAATCAAATCAAGCATTACTATTCTGCACCCGCAGCACTGATCTCATGAGACTGTTCACAAGATCCAGCTCCTGTCAAGTATTATCTGCAGCCAGCTGCAATGCTACAAATTCTCTGCTCCAATGTACAGGTTGGATTCTTTACATTTCCAGGTTGTGGAGGCGCATCGGGTCCAGCAACTCTTTGACATCCTGCAGACACAACATCAACTCTGATGGGTGAGTAGCAACCTGGCTTACCTTCCCACTCCACAATGCAAAACCAGAAGTGCACATAATGGTGCCATAATGCAGCGGTGCACTCACCTCTTTGTCGAAAGGCAAGTTCAAGGGTTTCAGGTCCACACGGCCTTCCAAGAATGGGCAGTTGCTTTGCTGCCATATTGGTGGAGCAATCAGTTTCATGACCTTCGTCACCTGCATAGAGAAAACACTCCTCTCTTCTTCCATATCCATGCATGCACTGGTCAGCTCAGCAGGAGGAATTATTGCTAAGGCAGATCAGGATTTTACTTCACAGGAGATGGAGCTCACCAGCTCACATGGCAGATCAGACAATGTGCAGCGTGCATGCCGGCTTGCATCTCTCCTGCGCATATGAGTTCACTCAGTCCCCAAAGCACTTGGATGCATCACTTGCAGAAAAGGGGGCAGGGCAATTGATTAGACAGGCAATGTTTTGTCATTGAGAAATGGCTACTTGAGCCACCTGTGGGCAGCTGCATGGTGCATCCTGTGGTTGTGACTCATCAGGAGAGCAGCAGCGCTTTGCTTGAAGCTGGCAGGGAAAGCCTTGTGGGATTCCTCTGACCATTCCACCAGTGGAGGTGATGTGATGGTCACGACATGCTCCTCCAGGTGTGCAAATCCCCCTATTTGCATGGCTGGCGCCTCTTCGCAATAAATTGACTGCATGCAAAATTTCCCTGATTGCACTGTCAATGCATGGGAAGTAAATCATACCCATGGAGGGCTGCTCTTGCCCTCGTTCATGAGTCAACGCAAGTTGTTGCCCGTGTCAATCTTTGAGCATAATGATTAGAGGTAAGTCATTGCAGCTTTACCTGCTGATCTTGCAAGTTAAGGCGCTGCTTGCTGTGGACATCGCGGACAATCCAGGGATGGGTTCTGAAAGTGGAAACCCTGCCGTGCACAAAGACGTTTTACTCCCATCCAGGACTCAAATCATATGCTCTTTACAGTACAAAACAACCTGGTCTTACCTCATGGTGAATCCTGGGGGGATGCGGTTATAGGCCACCTGATGGGGCAATAGAAGATCATTAGAGCATCACACGAATGCTCATTTGCGCATGGTTCTGTCCTAGGGTTGTTCTTGCACCCAGTTTGTGGCTCTGCAACTCCTTGAGCAAGGCCTTACCTCATTTCCTTCGTAGTTCAACCAGATCATCTGCGCTTCACAATCGCTGCGGTTTAGGAAGACAGCATTGACCCTGTCTCTGGATCTCAAGCTCCTCAACCTTGCCTGCAGTCATGCACAAGTGGCATGGCGAAGCAAGTAAGAGCAGGCTGATCTAAAGGTGTCATTTTGAGGGCAAAAATATGTTTTGCATTGGCTTGTCATCTCTTATTCCTGAAAGAAGTACCTCTGTCTGTACTCCAGATGTTACTACGGGCTCAAGCTCGGTTTCAGCTCTGCAGCGGTAGAAGGGGTAGTCGTGTGCCGAAGTGAGATTCAGGGCGCTTGGATCCGGAAGGTCTGGAAACAACACAATTCCTTCGTTCCAGTAAGGAAAGTTCATTGCACCTTCGTCTTTGACTGGAAAATTGCCCCAGCAGCTTGCGAGGGATTGGAATCTCGTCAGGATAGCCCGCAGACTCTCCGTCACGAGCACTGTCAATCTGTCGATGCTTCCCTCAGGAAAGAACATCATATATCAGATCTTCAGAAATGAATATCATAACGGACATCTCTTCGGCATCCAACTTGTCTCGGAGTTGAAGGAAGGTGATGTCAACATCACCTGGTCCAGTCATCACATGCAAGCAATTGAAGATGTATTTCTGCACGCTCGACTATGTATCGACACTTATTCAATTCTTGTAAGTTATCATTTCGTTACATTGCTTCAAGACGCATTGCCACAACATAGTTCTGCTTCTCGTGTGGCAAAAAGATCAAGAGCAGCTTCAGACTTGTATGGATCGGAGTCATTTACCGAAGAAGGAGATCTGTCGATAAAATATTCTTCACATGTCCGGTGATGGTACAGAAAAGCCTGCGGGACCTCAACCGCACCGCTGCAACGACAGGATCGAAGACTTCTTGCAGGCATGGGGGCTGCCAAGCTCTAAAATTTTCGTCAACAGGACTGGCAGATTCTTGCCCATGCATTCACGTGTGCTGATCTAGCGGAAGGTTACAAAGGGGCATCTGTTGTGCTGCAGGCATTGTTCACTATGGAAGTAAACGCGAGGATAGTCCCTGCTTGGAGGCAAATGTGGTCCTGCATCAGATCGAAAGCTGGGTGAGTGTGGGTGACGTGCAATTAAGATATCCAGAGCGATCTGCAAATGCTAACACAATGCAGATCCAGGATGCACAAGACACGGCAAAGTGCTCCACCATGAGAAGAGGAGTCCACGAGCTTCTGCAATATGGCCTTGGTGGTGCTCCGCAGGTCAGAACCCACGGAGCCCTACCTTGTGATCAAGGATGGCAAGAAATTCCTGGAGCGGCAAGAGCGGCCAAATCCCTGGGACAAGCCTCGGTGACACCTGTAGCACTCAGGCCTGACCTGATTTAGGAATTGTCCGGAGTCTCCAGAATTGTGATATGATAAAATTTTCTACAGCAGATGTTCCATCTTTATCTGCAGAGAGTACAGATGTCAAGCAGGGCATGGCATGAGCCGTGCATGCAATCAAATGGTTCCTGCTATTTGATGGTGTGGTTACAATTTGAATTGGTTGCCCTAACATTTGAGATTATTGCCCGAACTTTGCTCACAGTCAGCACAAGTTCAACGTTACCTCTTCCTCTACCAAACAAAGCGCATAATGTTTGTGTCTTCTCATTCAAATACTGGAAAAGGCTTTACGTGCGCAGTCAGATCAACATCTAGGTACATGCAACATTGTTAATAGGAACGCACTGCAGGAACAGTAAGCTCTTAATCCAAATCCCTAACACCATCACAAGTCACATGCCTTTGCTGAGAGCAGGTGCTGCATGATGGAGTAGGTGCCTTGTAAATTGTCCATGTTTCGGTGCAATTCTCAAGCAACGATTATGAGGGTCTCTTGGCTGCCTAACTTCAAGTAAGATCTTAGTAATATCACATGGCCATTGCATCTGCCATGGCTCCAGAGGCTGCAGCAGCGATGGCCTGCTCTGAGGCGTTGGGCAGGTAGTAGTACTTGCCAGCGCCTGCAGTGGCAATCTCCTTGGCAAATCCGGTTGATACAAACTGCGCACAGAAGCAAAACACCCATCAGACTCACACATGTCTATCGCAAACTCCCAAAACACGCAACAATGTCTCAGCAAATTCTTCACTCTGGATAACCAGTGTGCCCAGTGGGTGAGCGTGCTCAGCAACCCTACTGCCCACAGGAGTCCGCCAACAATGTCTCCTCAGAAAGCGAAAATACCAATAGGTACTAGGCATGCCCCCACATACTCTGCTCCTAGTGTTCTTACACTCCATTTTTATGAGGGAAGTATTTACGCAGGCGACATGCATGCCGACTGCAAATCAGTAGCTTGAATTGCTCGAAGGCAGGACACTATCATAAATGCCCAACGCACCTGGTTCTCGGTGTCGATGACGAGCAAATTGAAGCCGGAGGCGGCCACGCGCTTGGCCATGTCCAGGACCTCTGTCTTGAGCTGCTCCTGGCTGGGCTTGGGGGCGCCTTCTGCGATGGCCTCGGGGTCCTCGTTGGATTTCCCCAGGCTCACGTTGGCGCGCCCGTCCGTCAGCAGCACTATCATTATGCGCCCGCAGTCGCCGCTCGTCTGCGCGTTTATCGCCGTGCGCACCGCCTGCCATGCCGGGAAAATGTCAGCTATACACAGAAAAGCAGATCACCAATTAATATGGACATTCGTGCACCAATATATCACAATCACGGTGTGTATTTGTAACGCACCGCCAGTGGCGCCGACACAAGCATGTGCAAGCTACAGGAGCCTGGGAGCCTATATGACCACAAGCACAGAGAACCCCAGGCGCCAAGAGTGTGGTTGCACAAGGCTGCATGCAAGGTATTTTCGCGTGCATGCAGGGACAAACTCATGTCAAGTCATAAAAAATTTATCAGGGCATGTCCAGGCCTGATGCAAATCATCCCAACAAATCGCCACATATGAAATTTTGGGCACAAGGCCAGTGACTGCAACCCCTTCTTTTGCCACGTCATCATAGAAAAGGGAGAGCCCCGAAACCCCTGAACCCTGAGGGCACCAGGGAGATGCCTGTAGGGAGATGCCGCAGGTGTTCAACTCGATTACAAAAGGGACAGCCTCTCTTAGAATCCTGAACCCTGGAAGGGGCGCACCAGGGAGATGCCGTGGGCGAGCGGGGAGCCGCCGCCGCAGGGCAGGGAGTCGAGGCGCCGGCGCGCCATGGCGATGGACTTGGAGGGCGGCAGGAGAACCTCCGCCTTGTCGCCGCAGAAGGGGATCACGCTCACCTGGTCGCGTGATGTGTAGCTCTGCTGCAGCAGCGTCAACGCAGCGCCCTGTACACCAGATCATAAGTTCCTTATGGATGCTCTCTGCAAATTTATAAGTGGACGTCATTGACCCTGACAAAATAAATGCGCCCATCAGTGAGTGGACGGAGCTCTCAAGTTCGCGGGCCTTACATGCATGGAATGTGGTGACTTGTTCTTATCCAGACATGAGATTTCCGTTGCCCTTCTTTGGATCGAGCAGCTTACAGCACTTCTCAGACCACTGCTGAGAGCCGACATACTTATCATGCTCCACGAGATGAACTGAGATTTTGACTGGGGGGTGGGAGCAAACCTTGGCGGAGGACATGCGGTTGAGGGCCATGCTGCCAGAGGCGTCCACCACAAAAATGACCAGGGCACCCGCCTTGCGCGCCAGCCGCTTGCTGCGCATGTCACCCCTCTCCACATACACCTAGAAGCAGCAGCAGTGGCTTAGCTTTAGATCTGCTGCTCCTCCAAACATGCGGCATTCCAGCTGGTTCAAGTCCTTAACGTCCGTTTCAGGCACGCCTGTAGTCTAGAATGCAATGCTCTTAATGGTGATTTGGTTGGTGATTTTTTAATGCTTCCTGCTAATAGATGTGCAGGTCTCTCGAGAAGTGCATGCATGAGAAGGAATTGAGGGAGGCAGAGCGGTTACCTTGCGCTCTCTCTTGTTCTCTGCTATGGCGCGGTTGCGGCGCGCCTTCTGGTAGGGGGCAGCCGCTCTGAGAGTGGCATCTACTGCAAGCCGCTTAACCTTGTCACCTGCTCCCACGTAACCCCACTTGTCAACCTGAGCTGCGTCATCAAAATCAAATGCCTCATTGAGAGCCTCAGGCCAGGGCGTTGCTCCTCACTGCTCTTGGATCGAATTTCAAGCCAAGGTCAAGCTGCCTTGTCGTTGTCACTATGCGGCACTGACGCGGGAAAGTTCTTCAAGAAAATGTTCTCTTCCAGGCTCCATCAAGTATGTCCACGCAACCAGCGCTACCCATCAAGGTAGCATTCAAGGCAGGTGTACTTGAGCAGGCATGCACATCTACACTGCAGTTGCAAAGGATGCACGAGACCGGCAATTCTGGGGTCAGGGAGGAATCAAGTAATACCTCTGGGCAGCATGGGCTTGATGTAGCGGCCGCGGTCCTCTGAGAAGATGAGCGACTTGGAGCGGCCGCTCTTGCCAAGCGCACGCTGCTGGTTTGTCGCGAATGCCATCACTGTCGGGTCCAGCACCGTCCCGTCCGACTCTATCACAAACTCCTCCGGGATCTGGTCCGCCTGCACCACGTACCCACATACCATTGTCAGTCACAGAAGCCCAGTCTTGCAGCAACAGAGCAACATGGTCAGACGAAGTCCTGCTCGGAAGGTGCCGCACACTGCTAGCACGGCATGGAATTTGCACACACTACTATGGTGCACATTCTCATCATGCATCCCGATGGCAGCTTCAGCTCTGTCCTGCCACATTCTTTCTTGCTGGCTTGCATCTGGCTTGCAGAGAAATGATCTGCAGCATGCTTTAGACCAAGCCAAAACCCAGCACCCCTAAGCTGTGGGCATGCACATGCAGATGAGTCACAACCATGCATGCTCCCCTGAGCTGCCGTCATGCGCATGCAGGTGAGTCACAACCATGCAGTGCTCCATTCATAAAAGACTCGAGAGCAGCCAGCAAGGCACCTCTGGCTCATCTGGAGTCTCCTGGTCGTCCTCATCCTGCTGCTCCTCCTCTTCCTGGTCCTGCTCGTCTTCGGCGCTCGGCGGCGGCGGCGGTGGCGGCGGCGGCGGCGGCTGGTTTGGCGGCTGCTCATCGTTGTTGTTCAGCGTCGTTGCGCGTGGCAGAATGACCAGCTGCACCGCCTTGGCAATGTCATCCGCGTTCACCGTGTCCCTCCCCTGTGAAAGGCAGCCAAGCCCAGATCAGCACTTAAGTTGCATAAAATTTGCTGCCTGAGCTACGCTGACTGTCTGCTTCCCACTGTTGAAGCAGCTGTCCACAATTGAAAATGCCTTGTCCCCTTCAAGAAGCTCATCTCAAGCTTCACACCACACTCAAGCTCAACACATGAAGTCTTCTGTGGTCAGTGGCTCCATCAATATCATAACCCATGACATGCTTTTCAAGTCCATGTGGACTAGGTGCAACCCTCAAAACAGCTCCTGTGAATCAGCTTCTTCAGAGTGGACATCAGCCACTTGTCATTACAGCCTGATCTCCCTTTTCACAAGCTCGTTTGAGCCAAAGGGGAAGGCCACTCACGTCAAGGGCGGCCGAGGCTTTGGCAACCCGGGCAGCAAAGAGCTCGGCGCGGTGCCCCTGGCAGCCGCCTCGCGAGGCCTCCTGCACCAGTCGCTCCACCTGCTTCTCCCCGATCCCCACGTCCTTCAGGTACTCGCGCGCAAACAGCACTTGCGTGCGCAGCCCGTCCGTCAGCTCCTCGCTCTCACCCACCATCGCCATCGGCTGGTCCTGCAGACGAGTCGGAGAAGCTTACGAGCTTATTCCTCACCAAGGCATGAGGGGACACCATCAAGTGGGGGATGTTGAGACACCCAGCAGCGCGGCCATCAAAGCCTCTGTTGAAATTTACTGTGCTCCTGAAAGGATGAAAATTGTCTGCTGGCTGGCATGCATGCATACTCAGGCAATACTGAAAGACACATATAAGGGTGTCGGTTGAGCTAAGCATGCATGTCTTCATGCAATCCCACAAAGCAGAAAATGCATAACGTCCTGCACTTGAACATCCGTCAATTTGGGCATTCCACCCCTAGACAGTGTGCGTTCCAGCAAGGGGCAGACCTGGAAGCGGAGGGCTGCTTCAACGGCGGTCACGCGGTCCTTGAAGTCGAAGGGAACATCTGCAGACAGCGTGATGGCAATGCGGTCCAGCAAGTGTTCCCTCAAGGGACCCTCCTCCGGGTTGAACGTGGCTATGAGCAGTGGTCGGCACCTGCGCACCCAGAAGTAACAGATGCATAAGATCAAGTGGGATGCTCAACATTCCACGCCAGATCACTTTGAGAGAGGCAGATCTTGCTTGGAAGGTTGCATCAACTGAATAAACTACGCAGACATGCGGCCACAAGAAAGCCAGCAAGCCGGCACAAGAATTCTTTGTGGATAAAGGTTTTTGGCAGCAATGTACCTGCTACGCAACAGGAGCCCTCGTAGAGCACCCCACACACCAGCTAGAATGACGAGCAAGAGGTACTATAAAAATTAGTGCCCCTGTGTCAGGAAATAACAGAGTGATCGGGACAGCCAGCAAGCGCACGGGTGAGAGACAGAGAGGCCTTCTCGCTCCACCACATTGACGCCGTCAGACAGGATGGTCAGCAGCAGGTTGGCAATCCCATCGTCCAGCAGATTGATCTCGTCCACGTACAGGATGCCCCTGTGCGCCTCCGCCAGCAGGCCCGGCTGGAAAACTGTCTTCCCCTCCTGAACCACCATGTTTCAACCATTACTTCATGCTCGATTCCATTGAATAGGGAAGCATCTCATTCTTGTGACCCTCGGCAAACCATGACAGGTTCTCCTCCAATAGCAAGTACTACTTGTGGTGACATGTGTGCAAAGAATACAAATACTTGTGATATCTGCAGGGAGATCGAGGGAGAACGCAGGATGTTGCTTATATCAGCAAGGAAGTGTCTTGAGAGTGGACCTTCATGGAGGCCTCAATGTCCACAGTGCCCACCAGCCTGTCCTCTGTCACGCCCAAGGGGATCTGCACAAAGGGTGCATCCTTGATCTCCCTCGGGACCTCCCCCTGTCCCAGCTTTGCCCTCAGCCCGTCCTGCACAGCCAGAGATGACTTATAACATGAATTCTCTTGTGAAGGCAGCAATAGACCCTGTTGCCCCCTTGGGGTCCCATATCTCTCTACGCCATCCGGGACACATTGACGGGTTCCACTGCAACTGCCGCTTACTTTTCTGCAAGCCCACTTCGCTGCACATGCTCGTGGCAGGCTAGCACTCGCTTGTATGAGACTCTTTCGCATTTCCCACTTCTGATGAACAGAGTGTTGTGAGCAGTCAGGGGTGCCTCACCTCCCACTCCCTGGGGTTCTCAGGATTGGCGTTGCAGTAGCTGCCCTTGACCACCTCGATGGGAGGCAGCAGTGCATGCAGCCCTCTTGCAAGCACAGACTGAACGCATGCACAAAGAAGCTCAGCCAAGCAGGCAGCACACTCACTGCAACATGCGCCAGATCGGGAAGAAAGCATTTGGTTCAGGCATGTGTGCACCAGGTTATAGCACACCTTGCATGTTCCTCGTTTTCCAGCAATGCACACCCCGCCCAGGCCTGCGCAAGAGGCACAGGTCATTGGAAAAAGGAACTGATGGTCAAATAAGCCAATACTGATTGTCAGTAGAGGGGTGGAGGCTGCATAGAGCTGTAAAAGGGGCCACTGTGCGCACCAGTGTCGCATGCTCCCAGAAGCAGAGCCTGCTTTATATGATCCTGGCCGATGACAGCTGTCAGTGGGAAGGAGCGCTGTAACCGTACAGAACGTTTGCTGACGAAGCCCTCCTCCTGAGCCGGTGGTGCCTGCTGAGTCGAGCTGCTAGTCTGAGGCTCCGCCGCAGCAATGCACTCTGGAAGACAAATGTTGGAAGTCACGGCATCTGGAGTCAAGCTCTGTGTACTGGCATCTCCAAATATACTACAGTTCCGAACGATTGGAAAATGGCACTTAGTGCTGTTACATCAGCAAAACATTATCGCATTGTTCAAAAAAGGAAACTTGCCTATTCTGTGTGTTTGCCTGCTGCAACATCTGGACTCCACTCCTGTCTGGCGCAGCAACGCAGACCCCTGGAAGGTCGACCGTGTCGATGCGATTGATTTCAAAGCTCCCACATTCTGAGAAGAAGCCACTGAGGATTGGTGGGTCCTGCAATTCTGCTGTCCACTTAAAGCGAACATGTTTACTATTTCTCAAAATGAGCAATTATTGATCATGAAACATGAGAGTAAATCCCATATCACATACTCAATTATACTTTTGTAGTTGGTTCGCGTATTAAGAAGTTAATCTCGTTAAATCGCAGTAAAGTGCAGTTGGTAGATTGCCTTCTGATGATGATGGGCGTGCGGATAGAATTGGAGTACAACGGCGTTCCGGTCTTGCATGGGATGTACTCCTATTGAGGCAACCCTGAGAATTACTTCCACCAAGGCTGGGTCTTGGGTTTGCACAAAGTTTGGCAAGAATTTTCTGATGGCATAGCTACAGCGTGATCAGTCAGTGTATCGACATCCAAGGACCTGACCGGTTGATCAATTGAATCGCGTTGCTTGCCCACTATGGATGACTTTTTCAATGACTTGGTCCCTATCAAGACATCAAATGGCAGCAAGGCCGATGAAGCAGGCGGAAGCAGTCCCTTTGATGGTGATGCTGTTCTGTCTGCATTGCCAGAGCCTCACGCTCAAGCGAAGCCTGCTGCTGACTCCTCCCCTGTTCCGATCAGTAGCCCCCTGCAGCCTATGGGTGAGTCACGTCAAAAGAAGGACGCAAGAGACCTGGAGAAGACAATGCAGACTCTTCTTGAAGGCACCTTCAAACGATTTGCCGGGGGTTTGCAAAACGTGTTGGAGGACATTCAGAGGTGAGTTTGGAGAGGAAGGAAGTCTTGGAGAGCAGTCAATGGATTCTACAGATGGCTTATACCTTCCTTGTGGTTGTTTCCTGTTTCTCGTGTGATACTACTGCTATGACTGTTAGATGTGCAAAGAGGTCTTGAACCTTCCGCCAGCTTCCTCATAACTGATTCGAGTCCTTGTGAGCAATCCATTAGCCGAACTTGTGACTCCACAAGACATTATACTGAAGAGTTATTGGTGTGTCTCAGGCGCCTGGAGTCATTGGAGCACCAATCTGAGCAGGTGATGAAGGCCCTGTCAGATGTACGTGACGTTGGGGGCCTGCGCGATGATGCCACAAAGGAACGCTTCACAACCATCGACAAGACACTCAGAGACATTCAAAGAGGCGTCCAGCTCGTCCGGGACAAGCAGGTGTCCCTCTCTTCATATGTGTACCCTTCATCTTCAAACTGCAAGGACCAGGAGCGCCCATGCTCTGCTGTGATGTTCTCTTCTTCTGAGCAATGTCCATCTTTTTTGTAGGAGCTGCTGGAAGCGCATGCAGAACTGGCCAAACTGACGCCCTCGGTGCGATCTGACTTTGACAATTTGCACCCCAGATTACGCAGACAATCATGTATAGCATACCATTTTCAGGCTGTTGCTTCACACATCTGCTTTTCCTAACACAAACTTATTCTGGCTCCCTTGTGTCAAAGGCGCCAAAGGCAGCTGAGGCAGCACAAGCAGAAGAGGTGCCCATGGCAAAGCCTGTGGAGACGCCTGCTCCTCCCAAGGCTGTCTGCCCACCAGCGCGGGCCCCTGCACTGCCGATGCCTGCCCCAGTGCAGACAGCTGCTCAGGAACCACTTCAGGCACCTCCAGCTGCCCCTCCCCTGCCATCAGCCCCACAGCAGCAGGTGAAGCATCATTTGGCGCTGATTGTCACCTGTAGGAAATATCACATTCCTCCTGAGAGACTTCTGGGTGCTAGGAGCGTAGTTTCTGGTCATTGTTAGCGTCTTGGCCAGAAGGCAGTCACTGGAAATTGGTAGGAGCGAACCACTGCCACGCGACGGAATGTCACCACAAGAAAGGACCATGAAAGGAAGTTTTTTCTGAGCCGATATTTCATGCATGCAGGCAACTCCCTTCGGTGCGCAGACCGCGCAGCAATCCCCACAGATGTCAAGCGCGCCCTCTGTGCCCCAACAGGTTGGCCTTCTCTTTCCCCAGCCGATTTCGCTCAACATCCTGATCATCTTTGCGTGCAGTCATTCCACAGGCAGCACAGGAACCCTGGGATTCTACAGAGGTATGAGGAAGTTTTTAAGCCTTAAGCAGGTTGGAGTGCTCATGCGTGATGCAGGTAGCGCCCCAGTATCCTGGCCCACAGGCACCGCCGCCGCAACAGCCGCAGCCGCAGCCGCAATACTCCGCTCCTCCGCCGCCTGTGCCCCAGTACCCCGCCCGACCTCAGCCACAGCAGCAATACAACCAGGTGTGATCCTCTTCAACAACACAACGCTATCATTTATGCCCCGCACTGCCTGAACACGCGCCATGCCTCTTATCTTCCAGCGCTGCCCTCCCTTAATGTCTGCATCTTTCTTTCTTTCTCTTAGCATGCTTTCATGCAATGTATGTTCATCTGGGATGTGTGTCCTTGTGCAGGCACCTCCACCCATGCCGCAATACTCAGCACCTCCTGATGCGCAGCACATGCAGTACTCACAGGCGCCCCCTCCACAGAACCTGCTGCCCCCCCATCCTGCTCCTCAGGTACACAGCCACAACGTGTCCCCCTGCCACTATGATCCCCGACTATGTCAAGTATCTGTGGACGCCACAATCGTCACTTTCTGGCAATCATTGGAAGTGAGCATCCTCAGGAGTCTTTGCAGGTATGACTTGTGGCCGGACATTGTCTCCTCTGTGGCACGATGCAGCAGTGCCCAAGAACAAAATCAAAGCCTGTATAGCATGAGCTGAATGGGCTCTGGGCTGCTGTGCAGTATGACGGCTATTCACAGGCGCCCAACGCGCCGCCACAGGCTCCGCAATACCAGCCCCCATCGCCGCAGCTCCCTCGCATGGACTCCTACGGGCCGCCTCCCCCGCCTCCTCCTCCACAGGCTCCCTTCGGCGCACCCCCACAGATGGTGCCCCCTGCTTTTGTCTTACATCCCTCTTGAATCCCTTGTTTGGGTGTGCACAGGGCTGTGGTGCGAACCAATGACCCCGGTATATGAGGCATCTGCGTGTTTTAGCACACAATACTCGATGCTACACAGCAGAATGTGGGCAGAAGATGTGACTTCATGTATTGGCAGCAACTTGTGTCAGCACCCCATCTCTGCGTTGTGTAGTCGCCATTGAGTGCAGCGCAGCCACAACAGCATCGTACGCTTGGTTAAAGATTCTTTGCGAGATGAGCCTTATCGACAGATACTGGCGTCGTTCCAAACACTGTTTACCTGACTGGTCTTTTACTGCCTGCTGACAGGGGTACCCCTCTCTGCCGCGGCCGTCTCCGCCGAATGCGCCACCCCCGCCACCACCGCCTCCGGGCGCCATGTATGGGGGAAGCTACGCGCAGCCGCCGCCCTCTCGCCCCTCACAGCCCCCGCCCCAGGCCGCACCCAGCACACCCACCACGCGCACTGTGCCTCTCGAGAAGGTATCAATACCTATCCTGCTGACAGCATGCATCCTCTCCGTTTTACTGCCCTGGTCCCAAATCAAACTTGCATACCCGTAGCATTAAATGCTACTTTACTTTGGAGCTGCACTTGAGGATACGGTTTTGCGTCTTTTTTCGCATTTGAGGGACCTAGCAGGGCGAGTTTCCGTGGCAGAATTTGCAGCACTTGTGTTTGGCATGTGTTTTGTCTGTTCTGAACTGACTGTTCTGATCTGGCTCAATGCAGCCTCCTTTCCAGTGCAACTTATGAAAATTCAGAGTAGTACTTTAGTTTTAACGTGTGCTGCAGGTGATTGATGATGTGGCAAACATGGGATTCTCCCGGCACGAGGTGCACGCAGTCATCGCTGATCTCATGGACAATGGGCAGTCTGTGGACCTCAATGTGGTCCTGGATCGCCTCATGAACGGCCCTCGCCGCTGACTGGAGCGATTGAGAAGTACGAGAAGCCTCCAGATCTTTTGGAGTGTACATCGTCAGATTGCAGTTTGTGGGCGTAACAGAGACCACATAACCATATGTGCGTTTCGCTGTGTCTTGCTTATTTGCAAACTTGTAGGATGAAACATGGTCTTGTCGGATAACTCTTGTGCAATATTGATGAATATCAATCTCAGTCTTCAATACGGTCGGTGGTGCTTGTAAGTCTGCAAGCAAGTACAGTCACGAGGAATTAATACATTCCTATAGGGAGATATCAACATCTCTTCACACTTCTGAGCAACGCACTGGCTTACATGTTGATACCCTTCTGATGCACTATCAGGCAACTGTACTGCGTTACTTATCAACTCCCTGCCCAAGCCCTTCTGTGCTGCTCCATACGCAATACAAACCTTGGACACTCATACATGCAGCTTGTATCTAAGCATACGTTTAAAGAAAATCCACTGCCCATGCTACAGGACACACACCTGGCAGGGTGAGGCTGAAGGTGGCAGCCACAGTGAACCTGACGAACGAGAGGATGTGGCTGGTTCGCCAGCTTGCAGACCTCATTCCTGCAGCAACAGAGATTCCCAGTCAACAGCAGGCCTGTGGCAGTGGTACATATGTGCACTTTTGAGTGCATTTTCCTGGAGCCCACTGTGAAATCGTGAAACATTTATAACATTTATAAATTTATTGCTTCCATGTGGCCTGGGCAGTGGGCCATGTACAAAGCCATCTTCAAGTTTGATGTATCTGAGGACTACACCTACATGACCATCGTTCTGTTTACTGACTTGCTGGGTGCGCTGATCGCCACCCTGAACCAGTGGGTGCTTGTGCATCAAGTGCAGTGCCTGATCATAGGTTCTGCCATCACCGGTTTGCTTGGCCAGCAGCTCGCTGCAGAAACCCTGACCCCCCTTGGGTTTGAGGAGACCGAGCCTGGCGTCTTCCGCCTTTGGCTCAACAATCCTTCTGCTAGCATTGACATGCAGCAGCTGGCCACAGACACAAAGAGTGCCCTTGCAGAGCTTTCTGCGATGTACCCATCAGCGGGCAACTCTGGCAGCCCAGACTCTGCAATGAGCTGACGCCTGTTCTGGCATGCGTGTCTCCCATGTCCTGTTCTGACTAGTGTGTATCCTGCAGAGTGAGTCTGCAGGCCCCAAGTGTATCTGCAGTGTGACTGGTGACTGTACGGCAGACTGTTCCGGGGAAATGATTATAATATTACTGGTTGGGACCGTTTTGGACTGGTTGGGACTGGGTTGGGACCATTTACCAATCTATTCCAGCCACCTCAGGCTGATCAGATGTCTGACTCTAATGTGAGCAGCGCCATGAGATGCTGGAACGGAGTCATTAATTTAACACCCAAGAGAAGGCAACGAAAAGTGTGGGTGAATTACTCGGACTCTGTGTGTCACCTTCCCGGCAAGGGGCAGCTGACCTAAATATAGCACCCAAAACTTAAAGCCGTTTTTTGGATACCTCAAGGTCGAGTGGAGGAAACAACTTGCAAATCATGGCACAAGCCTTTTCCTGCAGCAGCATTGTCTCGGATGGCACATCGGCGCGGTGCCAGAGACTTCCCGTTTGCAACAACTTCCGTTCTCTCCCATGTCGGAGACACGTATTTCAGAAGCAGGGTACCCAGCGGACGCACAGTGCGTCAAGGAATGTTGTTACAAGAGCTGCAGCACTTCCAGATCTTGAAGAGCGGCTGTCCCGCTACGAGTGGGACCAGATGCGTTTGCCCGATCTGACAGGTGCCTGCCCGCATAATAGTTGTACTGGGTCAGAGTGTTTGTCAAAGGCTGTCAGCCATCATTCTGACATCATCATAATATTCACTCAGAGTGTTCACTTACTCCTCTCCCTTTTCTCAGGGAAAACGGTGATTGTAACTGGAGGCAATTCAGGCATTGGTTTCGCAAGCTGCTTGGCGTTGGCAAAGCAGAACGCCAACGTGATTCTTGCGTCAAGAGATCGACAAAGAGGTGAAACGTAAGTGCTCTGTCGCCCTCGAGAGTCCGATACTCGTACTTTTGGTGTCCAGCTTCGTGGCTTACTGGGTGCGCACTGAACATTACCCTTGAGGCAAATTATATCAGCTGCTGCAGGAGAAATATAAGACAAGTTTGGACCCGTCACATATGCTCGAAGATCCTGGAGGTACCGTCAATGTTGATGCTATCTGCGTAATTGAAGAAGTAGCATTTTGCATGCAGTGCTGCGCAAGAAATCAATGACTCCCTCGGAAAGAGCAACGTCACAACCATGCAGCTGGACGTAGCTCAGTTTGCCAGCATCCGCAAGTTTGTTGATGAGTTTTTGGCACGCAACGAGCTGCTGCACATACTCATCAACAACGCAGGTCACACCCCGGCAACCCCTGACACACCCTTGACAGTCTTCAGGAGAGAGGAGAGCACTTCTTTTGGATCTTGAATTGCATTTCAAAGGCAAAGCAGCAGTTTTGCTTTTCCAAAGGAGTTTGGGCCTCCACAATGGAGTGTGATAGTACCTGCCAGTCTCGGTGATGGAAGGGTGAGATACATGTGCTCAAGCAGGCATACATCTGCCTGGAGGCTGGAGTGAGTCACCAGAGCAGGACGGCCAACGCACGCCAGAAGGCTTCGAGGTGTGCCTTGACTCTATCATATCTACACCTTTGTAATGCTGCACGCCATGCGCATCAGGGGCTTGAGCATAGCACTGTATTGGAATGTTCCCAGCTGAGAATGCTGGAGCATAGGGTGACTAGAGAAACAGAGAACATCTACATCATGCCAGCCAACAGGGGCTGATTAGATGTCTTGTGCTGACTGACATCGACCTTAAAGCAGCCACAATAGTGGCGTTACCCTGTTACAGCTGGCAATTTTCCTTTTGAGGCACTCGGTGCTCTGCCTGATGTTCTTCACCTGCAGTGTAGCTTTCACAGCTTGGAAATTCCGGAATCTTCAATATGTCAACATTCTACCGGTATGTAGCTACATGGAAGGGTGTTTATTGAGAAGTTGCTGCAATGCACCTAGCCCTCTCAGGCTGGAACAGCGTGTAAGAATGATAGTGTACTACAGGACATCTGGTAACTTTTTTAATTCTGCTGCATATGGAGGAGTGATGCTGCAGTTGCCGTGAACAGGTGACACTGGGCACAAATTACTTTGGGCCTCTGCTGCTGACTCAGCTGCTGCTGCCAAAGCTCAAGGAGAGTGCTCCTGCGCGCATTGTCAACCTTGGCAGCCCTGGGGAGCAGTTCAGCGGTGGAGTCTACTGGGACGACCTTAAGTGAGTTTGATTTCAAAGCATGCAAGTCAGTCTGGCAAAACTGCAAGTTCTGTGATAATCGCTTCCAATCGGCCTGCAGCTTGACTGCATTTCATTCAAACTTCATAGCAGATTGTGAATTCTGTGCATCTCCTCAAGAGCGCCGCATCGCCTGCTTGCTTTTGTTTCCTGGTTGCAGATTGTTGCTTTCTGGATATGCTCATGGCGCAGGGTGTGACTTGTAGAAAGTCACAGTCAATAAACCCCCTTCCAGGTTACTTAGAGCATTTGAAGGTGAGACTGGGTGCATGTCTGCATGCAGGGGTGAGAAAAAGACAAAGAGTGACATGAACGTGTACGGTACCAGCAAGATCTATCTGATCATGGCCTCCAAAGCCCTCAACGAGCGGCTCAAGGGAACTGGCGTGGAGGTGTTTGCTGCACACCCAGGTGACGGTTACTCAACACTTGTGCTTCTCAGGGCTCTAACAGGGCAATAACTTATCATTGGCGTTTCAGTCACTTCCTTCAAGAACGGGTATATTTTTTTTTTGTGCAGCTCTTGCTCTTCATACAAAGTATTCCATCTGTGCAACCTTTCCAGCTAGACACGGGAAAACTTTAGTTGAACTGTCTGCGTGATGCTGTGCCACATTAGCTTGAGGACAGCAGCATGAATGAGGCTCGAGTACAGATCCTGGATGAAAGTGTCTCCCGTTCTGTTGACAGTTTGCAGTCACGAGGAAGCTCAGTAACAAAGCATTGTCACTGCAGTCTTGGAAAACACATTCAAATCACACCTTCCAAGACTTCTGGCCAATGAGCGGCTCATGCCATGTCCAGGGATCACAAATGCGCCGCTGTATGCCAAGACGGACAAGTCGAAGCCGATGGGAGCCTCTGTGGCACTCTCAAATGCTATTGGTGGCCAGCCGACGGAGCGAGGAACCAGCCCCATACTGTATGCAGCTGCAGCAAAAGAGCTTGACGGTGCGCGAAATTTCATTCGAGAGATGTGAATGCTATCGCTGAATCGCAGGAGCACTGGTTTGACGCTGAAGTGGTTCACAATGGGCAGTTGCATGTGCAAATGCCAGCCCGACTAGCGATTCTTCTCTAGGGGCTGGTGCATGTGTGCTGCATATATCTGAATCTATTACTGGTGGCTGCATGCATCTTTATGTCAAGCTGGCAACTTGTGCACATTCATTGAAAGCGTCCTGAAAGTCACTCATTTACAAGAGATGTGCTTTCACTCAGAGGGTCAGCGCAGACGCATCAGCCCTTTGCTGTCTCTCTTGGCTGACCTTGCAGTCTCCGAAATCACTCTGAGCGCACAAGCTTAGATGCCAGATGTTGTGCCTCATCTGTGTCGTGCCTACCTTTCGAGGTAGTCAACAAGCCTCATAGCCTTCATAGATGGGGTGAGGCATACCTCCTCCAACGCACCCAGCCAGGCTGGAAACGCGTCCTTCACTCTCTGATTTCTCATATCCTGCACTAGCTGCTTCAATGCCCAGGGTGTTTAATGCATGCAGGCAAGGGTGGTGCGTTTATTGGCGGGCCTACCGGACCGCTACTGCCCTTCAGCAACTTGGACCAGTTCAAAGACCGCCCGACCTTCACAGGTGTGATTTGCACTGACAGTGCCATTTTCTGACGACTTCTGTGGTGTGACATAGAAGCCACTTGCGTTGTTTTCAGTCTTGAAATTAACATGGGGGTGAGTCAGCATGGATGATTCAGGTAAAGTGTGGGGTCAGGTCTTCTGTACTGTCTGTGATGTCAACGCACCTCTACACTCGAAACCTTCGGATTTCAAATTGAAATTTGAACACTTGACAATCGGAGATTCTTCTCATGTGCTGTGCAGAGGAGGGCAAGCATCTGGAGGACTGCCTCCGTCTCTACGACGAAACCCTGAAGATTATCAACGCCTAAACCTTTGGTCTAGGGAGTAGGGATTAGGCTTTGGGGTTTGAACGGAAATGATTTTTTCGCACCCATGCATAGTGTGATGTTGCGTGATGACATGGAGTGGCAGAAAAAAGCTCGCCTGAATTTCTGCTTCTGAGTATAGCAGTAGACAGACTCCGTTTGCGCGGTACAGCGTGCAGATCATTTCTGGAACATGTTTTGATGGTGTCAGTGTACTCTGCCTGGTTAGGGCACATAAGATCAAGGAATCAACACAATTCGCATGAGGGCAGATTAATGCCAGGGGCATTCATATCACTGTGATGAGATGCAAAGCTAAATGCACAAGGGATGATATCTATGATCTGCCAACAATAAGACTCTCAATCAGGTACATGCCATGCAAACTGTACTCCTTCTGGATTATCCCATGTGCCCGTCCAGTGCATTCTGCTTTGCATGTGTAAAACAGCAATGCCACTTGATGTCTTCATTCCCATGGTTCCTTTTGAAGCAGATTTACCTCTTCGAAGTACCGTACTCAGGCATGATATGGACTTTGCTAGTCTATCTCTTTGTATTCCACAAGACACAATCCTGAAACCTTGCGTGACATATCACACTATAATGGCTGTTGGTGTCTGTTAAGCTGCCACTTAATATAACACCCTGCCCAACAGAGACTGGAAGTGTAGCTGTGAACTGCAGCACTGATTTGCCCACCAGAGATTGAGAAGAATAGCTGCAAAATACAAAAAAATTGTCCCTCACAACAGAGTTTGACATCCCAGAGGATGCTCCAGGGAGTATGCTTCAAAAAAGGTCCAGGGATGACTTCCCAGGAATGCCCCAGGAACTTTTCGATTAAGCACCAGAAGGACGAGCCAAAGCAAGAAAAAATTGGGCAAGCCTCAAGTCTTAGTAGATTTCTTCTAGGGCTGCCCCAGACAGGAGGGTCTGAATACAAATATTTAGAGCCCCCTGACCCAGACCTTTAGCATCCAATTTAAACAACAGGCTCACAGGTCACGCAGACCGGGCTCAATGAGCTTGAGGGACTCCTCATACAGGCGCATGCAGTCCTCCAGATGCTTTGCCTCGCTCGAGAAGGTCTCTCGGTCCTTGAACTGATCCAGGTTTGCAATCACCGCCAGCGCCCCAACTGGGCCCCCAATGAATGCTCCACCCTTGCCTATTAGGCCCAGCATCAATGCCTGAGTGACTTATTCTAAAACTGGGTACCCGGTAAAACATGTTCTTGTTTTCATGCACACCCTGTTCCTGCCATGCGGCAAGGTACGTCTGCACACAGGCTGCATGTCAAGGCTGCCAAAATCGTGTACTTGAATGACAATAAACGATATTTATTGTTATTACATGCTGCTCATGCCAAAGGAGGCAAGGTGCGTCTGCAGACAAGCTGCATGTAAAGGCTGCCAAAATCCTACCCTCATTGGACTCGTCAGATTCAAGCAAGGCCCAGTGGGCAGGGCGCTCAGTATACATGCCGCCCCCCTGTAAGTTGGGGCATGACTTGAATATCCAACTGATTGTGAAAGTACAACGGGTACCCGGCTCACCAGTCAAGTCCGGCGATGCAGCAGCATACAGCAGGGGAGATGCGCCGCGCTCAGGGTGCTGACCCACAAGGGGGTTAATCGTGCTCACAAACGCTCCCATGGGCTTCTTCTTGTCGGTTTTGTCAAAGACCTCGGTGCTGGAAATGCCTGCCATGCCACATCCATCCCTTCATGCAGTAATTTTCCAAATGTGGTCCTCATTCCTTCTCTCTCTCATGCATGCAATCAAGCCATCAGCTGCCAAACCTGTAGAGCGCTATCCTCAAGGAGTGTGCGGATGTACATTACCCAGAGTGATGATAATATTGGACTCATGAAAGTCCCTGCAAGTGGATCAAACCTGGATGGGCTGAGAAGGCTTCGACACCAGTGCCCTTGAGCTTCTCATTCCACGCCTTGGCAACCATGATGTTGTAAAGCTTGCTTGCTCCATACACCTGCACAGTAAGTCCAGACAAGCATCTTGAGTATAATAAGTATCTTGTCGTTATATTATTCAATGTTATCAGGTGACTTGGTCCATTCTGCGAGTCGCGCTGGGCACGTGTGGCCCTTTGGTATCCACCACGCCAAAATGCAGGTTCCCATTCCCCATAGGTCTTGAAAGCAATATTTAGGGTTTTAGTGGTGAAGGATCCTGAACCCTTAGCATTGGGTTTGATTCCCCTGCAGTGGCTGTTTGAAGGGGTGACAGAGCACCTGCATGTCGCTCGAGTGTTTGTTCTCGCCCCTGCACACCACAGCCTTTGCTGTCAGAGCACCAGAAGCATCCCCTCTTATCAAAGTGAGGTAAACAGTAGAAGCGCAAGGGGCGGCGAATGCCAAATTGCATGCCATGTGAAAATCCTGTCCTCTGTCACGGATCCCGCCACACAAGCATGATCAGGAGCAGACATGCAGATCTTCTGGCTTCACAATGGCATACACAGCCAGACATGGCAGCAATGCAGCAAGGAATTTGCCACTGTGGCATTCTCCTTTCTACATTATCTGCTGTGACAAGAACAGAGGCAATCACAGGATCCCCAAACAGGCACCCTCAGGGCTTGGGGACTAATCATTCCCTTTTGACACAACACCTGCTGTATGCTCTTCCAACAGCCGGAGAGTGCAGAAATGGTGTCTCACTTGAGGTCATCCCAGTAAACTCCCCCGCTGAGCTGTTCAATTGGGCTGCCTTGATTGACTATGCGAGAAGGGGCGCTCTCTTTTAGCTTGTCCATCAGCAGCTCTGTCAGTAGCAGATGGCCAAAGTAGTTGGTTCCCAGTGTGACCTGGTCAGTTGCAGGCATGAGCTCGTCAGCTTCTAAGGTCTCGACAGTAATGAGGCAGGCGATGAGGACAGAAACCCCATAACCTAAATCAGCACACCAGGTAAACAATCTGGCTGCACAGGTGAGAGGGGATTTATGTCGCTCTATCACATGTGCTACTATCCTTCAAGACCTGCTAAGTATCTGACAACATGGTTACATTTTCCCAGTCAGTAATGCAATACTGTTCTCCATTCCTGCTGTATTTAAGACAACTGTTGAAATTGTTGGAGAAGAGGATAAGCAGCAGTTAAAGTGTGAGCAAATATTCTGATGTTGTAGTTTCTGACTCAGTGACTGTATCCTACCTCGAATCCCTCTGGAGTGCGCTGTCCTGATTTCTCAGGTGCATTGCCCCCCGGAACATGGATTCCTGCAAACAAAGGCAGGCTCGATTCTGTCAATCAATTTCACGAGAAGTCAGTGGGCACACACCTCTAAAAGGATGCCGTGCAGAGGGTCTTTGTCACAGATTGGTGTCAATGGCCAATGACCCGAAAGGATCATCAATTGCCGAAGTGGCCTTTTTTGGTCTAGCAGTAGTAACAGGTTTCGGTATGATACAAGTGCCGGGTTTCAATGCAGCGCATGCCATGCAGAGACTGCTCATCATTGACTGGTAACCCATTTGCCATAGGCGCCTGCACTTTCACATACAATAGACCGTTCAAGGGAAGATGTTTCACCTGCATTGTTGACAAGGATGTGCAGGGGACAGTTCTTGGCCTTAAATTCCTTCACAAAGCTGCGAATCTTCTCAAAACTGCCCACATCCAGTGGCATGAACTCCACATTCTTGGTATTCAGTGATGCATTGATGCTGTCCGTGGCCCTGTGCCAACAATGTACGCTTCACATGACGCCACTTATATAGAAAACGTCACGATAACAAAGTGCCCAAATCACGCTGCATTACTTGTTCCTGGAGGAATGTCAGACGATTTGGCACAAGCTGTTAGTTTCTCTATGCATACGTGGAGAAAAGCAGATGCGTGTGGGGCTCACTCTTGACCCTTCTGTGGATTTCGAGCGGTAAGGATGACATGTGCGTTTTGCTTTGCAAGAGCGAGACAGATTGCAAAACCCAGGCCCGCATTGCCCCCTGTAACCAATGCTGTCTTCCCTGCAACTAGGCAGTGTTTTCACGATCGAGGTTCAAGAGCACGATGATTTGGCAAGGATTCGGGAGAATGCTGCTTTCAGGAGACAGAAAACTCACGTCAAACGACACTTGAGAGTTACTTGTGCAGCATGGCCAAACCAATGAATCACCTGTAAGATCAGGCAAGTTCATCCTGTCCCATTCATAGCGACTCAGCCGCTCATCAATGTCTGGCAGAGCAGTTGCCGATGCTGCCTGGATGATAGAAGACATTCTGCGGGATGATGGTGCCCTTTGTCTAGTGTCGGAAGTCCTTGAACCTGTCCGCTGTGTCCTGAGAGCAATCACCGATGCCGGCCGTTGGAACAGCTGCCGCAGCTGCGCGAAGGAATTGGGATGTAAGGCTGTCTGGGAGGCCATTTCAATCTTCTGGGAGGCTAATACGGTCTTCTGTAGGGGATCCTGTGAACTGTTCGGAACCAATATATCCCGAAGCATTAAGTGTCCTGTTGTCGTCGCTCGACCCATAAATCCTTTGCGCTATTTTGGGCAGCGATAGGGTTTATCTCGGATGGCTAGGGTTCTCCCAATATTGAGTCCGATAATGAGATGCTGCACACAGTTTTGTTCTTCTTGGAGGAATTTAGCAATATCAAGTCTGGAACCTCGTTTTAAGATGAGCAGAAAGTTTGCGATCTCCGGTGCTGACAACATGCAGCTGTCCAGTGCTCGACGTGGAGGGTCGGCGATTGCCGCACCGGGCAAATCATTCACTAGGACGCCCCAAAGGATTGCGCTTGAGATATCAGGTTGTGTGAATGTCGGTACGTGATTGATCCAGCCTTCATTGCAGCGGTGAAGGTTCATGCCTTTTAGTCCGAAATCATGAGATGCTGGACACCAACGCAGCACACCTGGACACAACTGCTCTCACGTCGCTAAGATTTTTGTTATTGCAGGGCAATGGAGCAAACGGCCATGGTTCTGAGGTACGATAGCTATCCCAGATCATCTCACCACTTTTTTCGCACACCGCTGATTGCTGCTTCACACCTGCACAATTTTGACCCATTTACTCTGAACAATTGACTGCAGGCGTCAGCCACCCGGCAGCTGCCTACCAACAAGGACAACACGCCCTATCTGACTAGCAATCAGGGCACTCGCGTTTACAATCATGACCACTCCCTCACAGTGGGATCCAGAGGTGCAGACCTCTGCCACAGAACACAGAACAGCAGAATGTATGCAAGTATGCCAAGATGAACTGAAGCTCTTGAATACTGCTATACTCACATGCATGAGCGTGAACAAGATAGCAGTGAGGTCAATTCACTTGGCACATGGGGATTTGCTCAATTGCCAGAGTGCAGCACAGCACAGCAGACACGTCTGCATATATGAGCAAATCGAGCTCCAGTGCATATGATGCCCAGTGCTATTGGTCCAGATTTTAGAAAAAAAGGGAAACGATGCAGATGCGGGATACGCTATATCAGGGCGGAATAATAATGCTTTGACATGTTGTCATCGTTCTGCTTGTGCCCCAGTTGCCTTGCTGAAATTCAGCTTGCGGTGTTCGTAGGGCCAATCCTCATGGAGGACTTCCACTTGATTGAGAAGCTTCAGCAGGTGCATATACCTTCATTTAGCTTCTTAACGGGCAATGGGCTTTGGCCTGATCCCTTACAAGAGGGGCTCATATGCTTACTCTTGTCCTTCAGAGAATTTCTCTCTTGCAGAAACGCATGCCTTGCAAGTTTGGGTGTCGCCTCAGCCAATTGATAAACGTTTGTAGCCCTTGACACAGTAGCGGTGCTCAAAAATTGCTCTTACCTGGATTGTGAAATCATCAAGAGAGTGGGCCTCGTTGATAAGCACATAAACTGCAATAGTACTCAGCATTGATACTCTGGCAATAGAAACACAGGAAGGGATAGTCTCGAGATGTAAACTCTGCGACATCTAGAAGGTTGTTGATGTCGACATTAAGTGGTCTGGGTCACTTATAAAATGCCACAAACACGCATTTGTGGGTGTGACAAATGTGTACACATGTGTCACACCCTCATGCGAGCAAGTCACTGCTCTGCCAGCAATGCTGCATCACACAAAAAGCAAACAGAGCTGCCACGTGCCCTAGATGCGTCGTCCTTAGTCACGCCTCGGCGCCAGGAAAGGCGTCAATGAAAAAGAGTCCCTGTTAGCACCGCTGCAGTACGTAAAAGCCCACAGAGCTGCCATGCATGGTCCTGAGCCACGCCTTCATGCCAGCAACCAAAATCTCTGCCAGTGTCGTTGCAGCACACAAAGAGAGCAAACAGAGCTGCCACGTGCACTGCACCCATGGTCCTTAGTCACTACAGCAAACAATCTCATGGCCAGCATTGCTGCACCGCATGCACAGCACACAGAGCTGCCACTGCGTTCATGGTCCCTGACCACGCCTTGACCCCAGCAAAGAATAACTCTGCCAGCACTGTTGCAGCCCACAAAAACCAAACAGAGCTGCCTGCCTGCATGGCCCTTAGCCATGCGCCAGCAGACACACACTCCCCAGCATTGCACGAAGAGCAAGCAGAGCTGCCACTGCATGCATGGATTTTAGCCACACGTTGGCGCCATTAAACAGCAAACACACACTCTCCAGCATCGCATGAAGAGCACACGGAGCTGCCACTGCATGCATCGCCCTGAGTCACGCCAGCAAACAAACACTCTGCCAGCATCGCTGCAGCACAGAAGCAGCCCAAAGAGCTGCCACTGCATGCATTGTCCGATATGCCTAATTAGGCCAGGTTATCACCGTTCTGGCCAGTCAGCGTGAAGTTGCCGGCAGTCTGGCGGATGCACCAGCCGTCCCAGCTGTCGGGGTAGGGGCCCGTCTTGCGCAGATCCTGGTCAAGGTACAGGTAGCGCCTCTGATCGCTGCTCTGCGCACGCCCCTGCAGACCAGGTAAGCCTCAACCACACATCTTCCAGGTCCTGGATTTTCAGGAGGCGCGCCCCGGGATTAAAATCTCCTTAAGTCATAGATGTATCTCAAGGCGTATAGATTCTGAGACATTTCGATGCAGCAATGTGATCAATGATAGCCCCGGCTGGCGGGGGGCGGTATAAATACTGAGCACCGTGCCCACGGTTGATTG